>Ga0256405_10003469_pt1 | contig 32347 bp, 31 predicted proteins | sample RumenRJG_02DNA_FD_189096 | JGI IMG/M metagenome (GOLD analysis project Ga0256405, IMG submission 189096) | Bovine rumen microbial communities from Lethbridge, Alberta, Canada - RJG_02 | ecosystem: Host-associated > Mammals > Digestive system > Stomach > Rumen | place: Canada: Alberta...
TATGTAAATAATCAGTCCTCACACGAGCAACAATTGTCGGATCATAACGATGCATATAAACCAAACATTTAAATGCATTTTGTTTTCCACTATCAAATTGCCAATAAATAGGACATTTGTTATACATTTTAGTATGATCTTTGAAAAAATCTGTTAAGAAATAATTACGAATTATTTCCCTACTTGTTTTTCCTTTTTTCTTTAATGCTCCAGCAATGAAATCTAAGTTTTCTTCCAAGTTTTCTTCTCCAAAACAGATTTTTACAAAATCAATAAAACGACCAACAACATCATCATCAAAGTATTCAGTATCCAATACAGGAATAATATTATCATCATCTGGAATGAATTTAGAATATCTTGTTAAGTCAAATGTTCCACCAGCAAATTGTATTCCTTCAGCATCTAAACTATACCTTCCAAACATACAACCTATTGCATAAGAAATAAATGAAATAATAACCTCTTTACAATCATATTTATTTAAACTAATTAATACATCAGGAATTTTATAATTAATATCTTCCAAATTATAAATTTTTAAAAAAATTTTATTAAGTTCTTCTTCATTATTCTTTAATTTATTAAATGAATAATTAAAATAGTTATTAAAAGAAATTAATGCATGTTCAATTATATTGTCCTCTTTAAAATTGAGTAAAAAATGTTTTTCAAATTCCCAGGAAGTTTCAGATAGATTCCAATTTTCTTTTGAAATAGCAATATTTTCTTTAACCAATTCATCAATTGTATTATCATATTGTTCTATAACCGGTAGTGATTTAATATCTTTAATAACAATATTTAAAGTAGGATTCATAAATGAAATCATTTCGTTGACAATTACACTATTTAATAATGCCATAAAATAATATAAATTTTCATTAACAAAGCATGTTGGCCCACCATTTCCAAATAATATTCCTTCTGGAACATATCGTATAGATAAATTTTTTGTTGTAATCATAGTCCATGTTAATCCTTCTTTAAAATAATATTTTGAATCTCTTAACCTGAAATTATTACCAGAATTTTTTATTTCATAAGCATCATTTTCTAAATTTACAACATGTTCTAAATTACCATACCATTTTCTGTAATTACCTCCACGTGTAAGAGGATACCATTTATGATTATATTTTAACATGTCCTCATAAGAATAACATTTGAAACCAATTTTATTAAAATTAACTTCAAACCAAAATTTAACAAAATATGCATCATTTCCCGTCATTATTCCAGATTTTGGTTCTAAAAATTTATCCAATTTTTCCTTTTTAAAAATTTCTATTATATCCTGATTAGCATTGTATGCCATAGGACTTGAAGGAATTTTTGAAAAATCACTTTGTGATGAAATAAAATAATTATCTTTATTAAAAAAAGATTTTTCTTTGAAATTTTCATTAACTAAACGAATAAAAACATTTTTATAATTATCAATGTACTCATTCAACAATACAAAAGAAGTAGTTTGAACTACTTCCCCACCAATTTCTTCAAATGCTCCAGAGCCTAAATGAATCATGTTAAAAATAGTATTCTTTAAAAAATCATATCTTAATTTTTCAAAAGATGATAAAAACATGAATGATTGTTGAGTAATCATTGCGAGAAACCTATTTGGTTTTAACATTAATTCACAACGCTCGATAAATATAGAAAATAAATCAAACTTACTTTTAGGATATTTTTTTGAAGTCCATTTTCTTAATTTTTCATTCATACTCTTAGATGCCATATAAGGAGGATTTGTAATAACAATGTCATAATTTTGACTGAGTAAAATAGATTGATTTAGAAGATTAATCAACAGATTAAAATCGGGAATTAAATTCAAAAATAGCAATTCATTTTTAATTTCATTAAAGACATCTAATAACTCTTTTTTAAGATTATAAAAATCTTTATTTTTGAGTTTTATCATACTCCCATACTCTTTTGCATCATAAAACGATTCAATAATATAATTTATTGATTCATTGAAATTAGGTAATTTTTTAACTATAATTTCAATAAATTCGGAAGAAATATTATTTGATTCATAGATTGGACTTAAAAAAGGATTTAAATTATAATTTAAAATATTCCTATTATACTCCTTTGATTTCATCATAACTGCAAAATAAGCTAATTGATATGCTCTAAAATCTATATCAATACCATACAAATTATTTGTGAGTATAGATACTATTGCTTCTTTTTCAGAATACCCTACAGACAAATAAATTTGCATAAGAACATCTATGACATAAGTTAAAATATGTGCAGAACCCATACATGGATCAATAATTTTAATATCTTCTGGCATTAAGTTAATATAATCGTTTTTAAGGATTTCAAAACTATTTTGTGCAGATTGGTTTTGCTCAATATCATCAATGTAGAATTTCCATGTAGATTTTAATGCATCATTAGGATGCCCTTCAATCCATAATCTGCCTACTGAATTTTCAACCATATATTTTACAATCCAATCAGGAGTAAATAATTGGGTGGCTGCAGGAATACGTTCTTTACTAATTTTTATTTTCTTCTTGAGATTTGCAAAAGTTTCATCTTTCAACTCTGAATTGTAAAATTGATATAACCATCCAATTATTTCAACTTGATTTCTAAAATCATCTTCATTTATATTATCTATCAATTGCCTAATTACACCTTGTTCTCCAACAAATGAAAGATTTAACAAAAGTTCCATATAATCATCAGTTTTTTCAAATAACCCCGGAAGAATTTCATTTAATTTATTACATTGCTTTATAAATAAAAACTGGAATAATTCATCTAATTCATTATCATTTTTTAATTTCATGATAAGTTCTTTATCATCATTAGTATAATCCAAATCTAATTCTAAAGCATCAGTAACTATATCTGGTTCAATTTTTCCATCAAAATCACTTGATAATACTCGTGTTCTTGTTGGAAGATAATCATTAACTTCCATGAATCTGATAGCTATTATACGATTAAACCAGGTGTATGCTACTTCTTCAACAACATTATCAAACCCCTTGTTATTAAATTCTTTGACTAAACTTTTTCTTTTATGAATATCATCATCAAAAATTGTATGTGTTCCTGCACCATAATCATATGTTTCCATCCCCTCAGCTTTAGAAACAGGATCACTAATACCCTCCGCAGTTATACCAATCAAACTAGCCTGATATTTAACACTTTCAATTAATTGACGTCTAGATTCAATAGCAAAAGATTTAATAGCATTCTTATCCATAAAAATCACATCATCTAAAGTTTTAAATTAACAACATCATTATCTTCTAAACGTTTTTTAACTTCAACTCTGATTTTATCTAAGAATATATCTAACTCTTCATCACTCTCAATTTTTATGTTTGATTTTGAAGCTATGAATTTAACTGATAAATCGATAGATTTAATTTCTGGCTCAGGAATAGGATCAGGATTCTTTGATTTTTTAAATTTACTAATCTCATCTAGACATTTAATTTTTAAATTAAAAGCTTCATCACTCACTCCACGGATGACTGATATTTCTGTTGCTTTATCTAATTTTTTACTAAGATTATCAAAGTCCTTTGTAAATGTTTCCTCATATTCAGCTATTAATTCTTCTTTGTATTCATAATCTTCAGTTAAAACTTCATTTACTTCATCAAATTCTAATTTAATATCATTTTGAGGAGTTAATTTTTCGGTTGATATAATTTTATCATGTTCTTCTAAGAAATCATCACATAATTGTGGTAAATCTTTTATAAAAGAATAAGGATTGCTCATATTCAAGATTTTTTGTATTCTATCTGCAATACTTATCAAACCATCATCTGTAATGAAGTTCTTATTTGATTCAAAGATTTTGTATGTCTTCACAGCATCATCAAAGTAAGTTTTTTGAGTATTGAAGAATTGAATTACATTGTAGGTTTCTTCACCCATTTCAGTAAAGTCATGTTCATGTTTAAAGACATAGTCAAAGAATTGATCAATGGATTTTATTGATATTGCATCCATTATTAATTCTTTTGCATCTTCGAGTACTTGTTTTCCAGGATATTTGCTGTTACTTCGGTAATATGTTAAACAATCTTTAATTATAGTAAGTTTTTTATTTGCTCCAACAATAAATGTATCATGTATAACTTCATCATTAGTAGAACTCTCAACTGTATTAAAAACATCTTTCAAAATCAATCTTGCACTTTTAAGTTTCTTTTCAGGAGTTTCTTTTTTCTTTTCAACCAATAATTTTTCTTTATAATCCTTTCCTGTTAAAAACTTAAAAATCTCTTCAGATTTATGAGTTCTAAGAGAAATCAATTCAGAATTCATTATTAAACTAATTCTTTGTTGTGAAAATAGTTTAGCTAATAACCAAACCACATCATCATCAACAAAACCATAAGGTGCAGAAGTAAACCTTTGCATTATTGTTTTTAAGGAAGGTTTGACGAAATTATCTGATTGAGTTTTTATATAATTGTCAACATCATTTAAAGCATTGTGTGATTTAGATACACCTGGTGCAAGAGTTTCTTGTGATTGTTCTTTTATTGCAGCTATAATATCACTTTTATCTGGTGCGAAATCCATATATTTAAGCTTATGATAAACTTTTGAAATTAAATCATTTAACGCATCATCTATTCTATCTTTAACATTTTTTTCTACAATATTTAATTTTGAACCTTTAACAAATATTTCTGATTGTTTTAGAGATTTTTCAAGTAATATTACAATATTTGAACTTTTGTCTTGTAATTCCTCTTGTTTTGCATCCCTAAGAGATCTCTTAATTTCTGTTCCATGTATTCTTAAATATTTTTCAATTTGCAATATTTCAGTAATTTCCTTAAATACAGTGAAGTCTTTGTTAAGATATAATATCACTTCATTCTTTTCATCGGAAAGACCTTTTAATGCATTATGTATTCTTTCATCTTCATTATCATCAGTTAATGTTGATTGAGGAGATGTTTGCAAATTAAAATCATAATAAGGACTTATAATCCTTATTCCTATGTCATTTTTATGCATTCCACTATCAATAGTATCAATAGCCTTGTTAAATCCAAAATTATATCTATTACTGTATCTGAATTTCTTTTCAGTATAGATATCATAAAATATTATATCTGAAGCTTTGTTTAAAACTTCCCCAAGTTCTACTCTTTCATTTTTTATTTCACGATTGACATCCTGCTCTTCATTAGTTAAAAAAGAATATACATTCGCATTCTTTGAAATTAAAGTTTCATTTTCCAATCGTCCCAATGATTTATCAACTTTTTTTCTTAAAGCAGGTATATCTTCATCCAAGTGTGAAATCATCAATATTGTAAGATTGTCTAAATTAGCTTTAAGTTCTTTGACATATTTTATTAAGAATAATACTTTGAGGAGATTGACATCAAATTCATTTAAATTTTCATTCTTTTCAGCTTTCATTATCACTGTTTTATGTGAATGGTCTAACTTTTCATGTAATGGATCATAAAATGTGTAAAACGGAATTAATCTATCATCCTCATGATTCATCCAATTTTTAGCGGATTCCTGAAACAATTCCAACATTGAACGTTCCCCTTCACCAATGCCCTTTCCTAAAGCACCATGTTCACGGATACCGGTAAGAGCATATTGCAGTAAATTAAATTGATAAGGTACAAAAGGATAGATATGTGCAAACTCATCCGCATCTGCATATTTCTTCATTTCAGCACTATCAGTGAATGTAAAATTATTTTTTAATATTGGTTCCAATGGAGGATATGAAGCTTTGAGTGTTTTAAATGCAGTTGGATTTTTTAAAAGCAATCTTTTTCTTATAACCTCGTCTACATTTGCAGAAGATAGAGATAATCTTGTTTTGAATCTACCTTGGATTTTTGAAAAATCGTTTCCTTTGACATTAACGATTGAATCAATATTTTGTTGGCTTGTAACAATTATCCATGCTTTTCCATGACATTTTGATCCTAACTCTTCAGTAATAGATTGTAAATTTAACATTAACTGTGTATCTTCACCAATATACTGTCCAACTTCATCAACTAAAAATACTACATGATGGTTTTTGCCTTTTGATTGACAATACTCTTCTACTTCTTTGGCAAATTTTTCTATTGAAATTTTATAATTGGCTTCAGCTTTATCAGCCCATCTTGTTGCTGATTCTTCGCTCATAAAATTTATTTTAACAAGTGTCTCTACAATGTCTTCACTATTGAATAAAAACTCAGATCTGCCGTCTTCCCATGTTTCACCATTTATTGATTCAAATGTTGATTTAAATTGATCGTAAAGATTTTCTTTTTCTAATTTTTTTTCAAGGTCGGCGATAAATGGATATTCCGTAGCATATCCCCTTATTTCGTTAAAAACCTTTACAAATACTTCTAATATTTTGTCTTTTTCTGATTCAGAATTTTCACTTTTAGTGTCGATGTTAAATAATATTACATCAGTACTGATGTTGCTTGAACTGATCATGTCTGCAATAACTTTTGAATCAGGGATTTTATTGTCTTCTTTAAAGAAATCAATTGGTCTTCTTATTTCACCAGGATTATCTTTATTTTCGACTTCCAATTTACTATTTAAAATATAAGATAATATTTTTAAAAAGTGAGATTTACCACTTCCAAAGAATCCTGAAATCCAAACTCCAATATCATCTGTGGGGGTTGTTATCCCCTCATTATAAACATTAAAGAATTCTCTAAAATGTTTTTGAAGTTCATCCGTTACAACATATTCATCTAGTTCTTGGAATATATTTTCTTCATCTTTTTGACCAACTTTGATAACACCTTTAATTTTTCTATCAATTGGTTTTTCAAACATAGTTTTTATTTGCATTTTTACAATCCCTTTAATTCAAATCATTTAATTAATAAATCCGCTTTATAATAATTACTATCTTTAATTGTGTTAAACAATAATAAATCCAATCCAGAATATTGGCCAGGGAAAAACATAATGACTGGAACATCATCAACTTGTTGACTTAAATTGTTTAAAACATTATGTGACCTAAGCAATGGATAAGCTTTACCTACTCCAGTGATAAATATTATTGAATCTGAAGAATATCTCTCTTTAATGTAGTTTACAATTAAATTAGAATCAGTACTTAACTTCAACATTTTTGTTACAGCTTTTTTAGCAGTGTCTTTTCCCCTTTTCTTTTCAAGTGCGAATGTTTTTTCAAGATATCCTTTTGATTTTAGAATATCTAAGATTATTTCATATAAATCAAACTCTATAATATTAATTCCAATATTGGAATTGTTTATTTTATCTTTTATACGTTTGACTTCATTTCTAACTTTTATTTCATATTTTGGATCATAATCAAAGATATAATACTCTGGTTTAAGAGTTGGATCCTTTATTCTTAACTCCACATTATTTAATTTTTCTTCAAAATCCATATAATCACTCAATTATTCTTCACCAGTAATTGCATACAAATAAGTGCCTAAATCATGTTTAATTAAAATATCTTTAAATTTCAAATCAATGAATGGAAGTAAAATTATTCTTTCGTTACCAGACGTATCCAATACACCTGCTTCTGAAAGCATAGTATTATAACTTCTTTTAAGCCTAGAACGTGTTTCATCAACCCATTCACTTACAATGTCACTTTGATATGATTTATTATCAAAAAACATTTCAAAATCTTTATTTTTAAGTGTTAAATCTCCTAGAACAACATTTTCTCTAAATACTTCATACATAAATTCAAAAAATAGCTTATCACTTTTAAGAATGGAGATTAATACAAATACTTTTGCAGAATTAACATCAACCCGTATAAAATGCTCCAGTACTTCTTCTGGAAATGATTTTAAACGCCTATATGTAGTATTGGTTATATCTCTAACACGTCTTTCAGTTTCTACTTGAAAAATATTATCTTCTAAAGCAGCGTTTAAAATTTCATCTTTAGAATAACCTTCCAATATAAGTTCTGCAACTTTTTTAGATTCAAAAAACCAAAATGAAGTACTTATTATACTTGCGCTATACTTCAATGTAATTCACCCTTATTAATAATTTATTAATAACTTTATATTATAAATTTTATCAAAACTTGACAAAATTGAACTCCTAATATTATATCTATTTAAAGTTATAATTAATAGTAAGGTTAAAATATTCATAAAAGTGATATTATGTCTGAAATTACAAAATGTTTAAACGAATGGAATGCGACTCTTGAAGCATTAGGTCAGGGAAAACAAACAATACTAATAAGAAAATATGGAACAACTTTAAATGAGTTTTTACTATACCCTACTGTTAGCTATGCAAACAAAGAAGATATTTTAGATTCATTCCAAGATAAAGAATTTGCTAAAAATAATTTATTACCAAATGGTGATGATGCTTATGAAGTAAAATATTATGCAACAGTTGAAGAAGTTATTGAAAAACCTTCATCAAGAATTGGTGCATTTAATAAGTTTCATATTTGGACTCGTGACCATGTTAAAAATTATCTCGGAAGAAAAGAAGCTAAAATATGGATATTAAGAGTTTATAAACTTGACGAACCTCAAATGTTAAAAAGGAATATGGGTATGAGATATGCTAATGTAGATAAACCTGTTAAACTTGAAGGTAAACCAGTTATTCCTGATGATGAGTTTAATAAATTAAAAGAAGATATTTTAAATACAAAGTAGATGGCTCTTATTTTAACCATCACCTAAATTTTTAACAACATTATCTCCTTTATCAGTTAATCTGTACAATCTACCTTTTCTAACTTCAGGATTAATACACTCAACCAGTTCATGTGCTTTCAATTCACTCAAAACCTTTGAAATATGGTTTGTCCTAATGCCAGAATCATTAGCAATGACAGTTGGTATTTTAACATCTCCCTCCAAAGATTTCATTACTTTTTTTCTGTATTTTGAGATTTCGACATAACTAATCTCTGTTAACATTTCATCAGAAAGATTCATTTTAATCACTCTTATTTAATATTATCTGCTTCTACAAAATAAATTGTATCGTTGTCATAGCTACCCAACGCATCATAGGGGACTTGTGTCATGAATCTGAATTTACCAAAGATTCCATATTCAACACCCATATCAGGTTCGGTTGATTTTACCAGTTACTAAGGTATGAATACTAAATGTTTTAATACCATCAGAATAGCTAAGTTATAATCGCCACATAGCGCTGATTTTTAAATTGGAAATTTAATAACATATATAACCTATCTTTTAATAACATAATAATACCCTTAAGGTGATTTTATGCAAGAGTTATATAATCAAGTGCAAGCGGCAACCGATCCTTTAGAAATTATTAATTTATGTGATAAATTTTTAGATAAACACATTATTGGATATATAAAGTTAATGTTTCTTAAAGGGGAAGCATTATTGAGTTTAGGAAGATTGGATGATGCTTTATCTGTTTTTAACCAAATTATGGAATATGATGTTGATAGCTTTGCTGGAAGAGCACATAATTCCATAGGATTTTGTTATTCTAGAAAAAATGAATATGATAAAGCCACCTCTGAATTTAAAAAGGCACATGAATATTGTGATGAGCAATCACTATTACTTAATTCAGCTACTCTTAATCTTGCCACTTTTTATTCGATGACAAACCAAAAACAAAATACTTTTAAAATGTTTAAAGAATTATATGACTTGGATCCATCTAACGGACCTGACGATACCCATATACTAATTTTAGCATTGGCAAGCAATCCTGAAGAACTTATTGCGATATATGACAATAGTATAGATGAACGTTATACTCCAGATGTGAATGTTCTCTTTGCTAAAGGAGATGCTTTAGTTACCTTGGAAAGGTTTGATGAAGCCCTTCCTGTTTTTGAAGAGATTCTGAAATATCGTATCCATAGTGATATTGCTATCGCCGGAAAAACACATACTGCCATAGGAATTTGTTATTTTAGAAAAAATGAATTGGATAAAGCACTTCCTGAATTTGAAAAGGCTCGTGAATATTCTGATGATTCTATAATATTAAGTAATTTAGCCAACACTTATACACTGACAAACCAAAAACAAAAAGCTCTTGAAGTTTATAAAGAATTATCAAAAAGAGAACCGCATAACCAAGACCTTAAGAAAATTATTGAACTGTTAGAAGTAGAGCTTAACGGGGAAGATTCACTTAAGAACAGTCCTTTCAATACAATACAAGAGGCATTTATTCAGGCAGATATCTATTCACAAAGGAGAGAGTATGGAAAGGCAATCGAGGTTTATGATTTAATTACTGATATTATGCCCGAACAACCTCCTGCATGGAACAAGAAAGGTTATGCATATTATCAGTTAGGTAGAAATGAAGAAGCGATTAAATGTTTTGATAAGGCGTTAGAATACAATCCTAACAGTGCTTATTCCATGTTTTATAAATCATTGGTTTATATGGGTCTTGAAGATTATGAGAATGCTGAAGACATGATAGTTCAAGCATTAACGATTATACCTGATAATAGTGAATTTTTAAACAATTATTGTGTTATTTTGATAAGATTAGGTAAAAATGAAGAAGCAATTGATATTGCTGATAAAGCATTGATTATTGACCCTGATTCTGTTGAAACCTATACCAATAAAGCTTTTGCTTTAGAGGATTTAAATAGATTTGAAGAAGCTATTGACTGCTATGATAAAGCTTTAAAAATCAATCCAAACTTTTTTGAAGCATGGCACAATAAAGCATATAGTTTAGAAAATTTAAATATGTTGGATGAAGCTATTGAATGTTATGAAAAAGCTTTAGAGTTATCTCCAAATAATTCTCAGATTTTATCAAAGATATCTATGCTTTATGTGAAAAAAGGAGATGTTGATAAAGCTGTAGAAACCTTAAATAGACAATAAATACTAGATGTTCCACACTTGCTTAAATATGTAATATCTGACATATTTTCGTCTGATAAATACATTTTATCATTTAAGAAGTTCTTACAAAATAAATTGTATCGCTGTCATAGCTATCCAATGCATCATATGCTGTTTGTGTCATGAATCTGAACTTGCCAAAGATTCCATATTCAACACCCATATATACAGGTCCGGTTGATTTTGCCAAATACATCTGTATGCTACCTGAATGTTTTAAAGGTATCACTGAATATGAATCAAGAGATTCAGTTTCCCATGATGAACCATTATACTCTTTAATAGCCATGCCAGAACTTGTGCAAATAGCTACACGATAACCTTTTGAAACTCCTGTCGGTAATGTTGTTGTGGTTTGTATTTTATCTACAGGTAGTTTCCATCCAGCTTCTTCGTCACTACCCTGACCTGTATCACCTTTAGGTCCAGTATCTCCCTTAGCACCAGTGTTACCTGTTGCACCCGTGTCTCCTTTAGCTCCAGTATCACCTTTACTACCTGTATCACCTTTATCACCTGTTGCACCTTTAAGACTTGCTAATTGTTCTGGTGTAAAGTCTGAAAATTCAAATGCTTTACCTGTTGCACCAGTATCCCCTTTAGCTCCACTAGCTCCAGTATCTCCTTTTAATTCATCGAAGGAAATAGTTACTGAACCTTCCTCTGATGTGATGATTATTTCTCTATCTTGATGATTAACATTAACGGTTGGTGAAAAGCCACTGTCACCCGTATCACCTTTATTTCCCGTTTGACCTTTGTCTCCAGGATCACCTTTTGGGCCTTTTAGACTCTCTAATTGTTCTGGTGTGAAATCTTTAAATGTGAATGCATCACCAGTATCACCTTTAACACCTGTGTCTCCTTTAGCTCCAGTATCACCTTTTGGCCCAACATCACCAGTATCGCCTTTGTCTCCCTTTATGTTTCCTACATTCTCCCAAACATTACCGTTCCAGACATAAAGGGAACCGTTAACTAAATAGCCATCTCCATCACTGCCCCGAGGATGTTCAGCTATTAATTCCTCGTAAGTATCATACGAACCTTTAATAATAAGACCAGCACCAGTAGCTCCAGTGTCCCCAATTGGGCCGGCCGGTCCAGTATCTCCAATAGGTCCTGTGTCTCCAGTATCTCCCTTAGGTCCTTGTTCTCCTTGTTGTCCAGTTGCTCCAGTCTCGCCTTTGTCTCCTTTACTACCTTTCGCACCAGTATCGCCTTTAACACCTTTATCACCAGTGTCTCCTTTCTCTCCTTTGATTGAACCTGCATTTGCCCAGCCTGTACCATCCCAATAGTAATAGCTGCCGTCCACAATGTAGGCATCACCGACTTCACCTGTTGGATGAACACTAACAAACTCTTCATATGTAGTGTAGTGTCCTTTTATTACTGTTCCAATTCCAATATCTCCAGTATCTCCTTTAGGTCCTGTATCACCAACTACATGGCCAATTTCTATCCATTCCTTTTCAGCCATGATTATTCACCATCCCATTCTTCAACAGTAACGTTGTTGAAAATCATTTGTCCACCATAATCATATATTGTAAGGAAAGGAAATGCTGTTTCAAAAGTTATAGTAGTTCCTTCATATGAATAAACTGTTGTACTTCCATTTTTGATGCTTGCCTTGACATTACCGTCCTGATAATACAAGTCAAAAGTGTACCACACATTATTCAATGTCAATTGCCCAGAAGTAACGTTCAAATCCCTTATGACATGATCACTTGTTGAATATCTTAAACCTTTTTTACCAGGATATGCCCCCAGTTCCAAAATATTTGTATCCCTATAGTGAGATAATGATTTGTTGGCCAATAATCCAATACCGCATGCCCAGCCTGAAGAGCTTCCGTATTTGACAACTATTTTGGCCTGCATATGAATTCCATATTCTGTAGCGTCAATGCCGTTGATTAAATCTGTTGGAATTAGATATATTGCGCTGCCACTAGCTATTTCTTTTGAAATTTTAGCTCCGTAATCATTGTAGCCGGAATCAAATTCATAAGATTTGCTTGTTAATGTGGCTGAACTTGGATGTTTAACAACAGTGTATGAATTAACTGTTTTACTGTCTTCAGAGAAGTAGAATGATATTGCTTCATAAGACCAACTATGACTTCCAGTTCCTGCATAAACAGTAGCTTCTATTTCGCTTCCAATAGCTCCAACACTGAATGATTGTGAAGCCATACCATCGTTACCTGTCAGAAATGTAGAGACATTACCATTGATATCAATTGTTACTGGTACGCCTGAAACCGGCACTTCATTATCATTTGAATCATAGATTGTTATTTTTGCTCCGAACTCCACAGTATTTCCTGAAAAGCATGAATTTGGACGGATATATTCGATTATTAGATTATCATTTGTATTTGCCCATCTTGCTATCAATTCAGATATAGAATCTGAATCCTCATAGTGAACACTATTAAGAGCTAATTTTTCCCTTAACAATGTTCTGGCTGTTGCCAATCTACTGTTTTCTTCTATAACATTACTTGCAATACTCATAAATTATCCCCTCATGGTGTAACTGCTGTGATATATTTCATTCTTAATCTAACTCTTTCATTGGCCGCAACATTATAGGCCCATGCAAGAACGACTGGTGTTCCTATATACTGGCCATACCAGTATGGCATATAATCAGACGGTTCACCACCTTCTCCATACATATATGGATAACCGCCATTATTTGTTCCGTTAATCTGGATATAACATTCCTTGCTCACTCCACTTTCTGTGAATCCCTGATCTTCAGTCCAGTTTGGAACAAAACTTGTATCTCTTGAGGTAAGACAATCTCCATCAGATGCATCTAAAAATAATCCTAAGGATCCGCCGAAACTTTCTGATGCATTATACATTCCTGCCCCAATTCCTATGATTTTGGTTGCGACAGGAACATTTCCTCTTGTTATGTCAAATCCGATGTTGATTTTCGTATTTGAATTAACTCCAGTCAATGGAGGATAATATCTTAATGGAAATACTGCATACATTGTTCCTGCACTTTGGGCATAAAGACTTATATAATTCGCACCCATTGAGAAATCTTCTGTGTCAATTCTACAGTTACTGGAAGCTAATGGATGTGAATAATCAACAATGCTTTCTAGATATTCCCCATACATTGCAGGATAATACATGTAATAATTAGGGATATCCTCGTATATTGAAACGTTGTTGTTATTTGTCACATACGCTTCATATCTGAATTTGCCATTATTTGACTCAGGAAGTACTGTCAGGCTGTTACCTGTTGTTATTGTCCCTAAGGTAGTCCATGCACCTGAAGTTGTTCCGGCTCTTCTTCTTATTGTTACTGAAACATTATTCATTGAATTTCCTTTTTGATCTCTAACAACTGGAGATAAATTCATGCTGCGATTGTATGTTTGAGGTCCATTTTTGGTTAAAAATTCTTTTGTTCCATAAAGTTCAATTGAAGTTGGAACTGGATACGGTAATTTTCTGATTAATGGAATAATGCCGTCACCTGCAGTATAGCCGATTTCTTCTTTTGTTAAAATGCTTTGTAATTGACTTTTACATGAACTTAAACGAGTATTCATTGTCTGTTCATTTTCTAGAATCTCTGAAAGGTCTGGAGCTGTATAAGTCATTGTCTAACTCCCAAGTAATGTTAAATTACTTTGTTGTGCAGATGTTATTGTTCCAATCTGATTTGTAACATCTTGAATGGCTGTAGCTATTGCACCATTAGTTACTGCATTAGTTGTGTCTGTAGTATCCAATGTTGAGACAAGATTAACAGGTCCTGTTGCACCGGTATCGCCTTTAGGTCCTTTCAGTGAGGATAATGATATCTGATAATCATGATTGGCATCGCCCAGATAGATTATTCCATGTGCTGAATCTAAAATGATATATGCTGAGTCCCCATCACTACCTGTAGCTCCGGTATCTCCTTTTATTCTTCCTACATTTACCCATGACATTTTTTATCACCTGAATTGTTTTATAAAAAAAGGAAGCGCTCACAAAAGCACTTCCTTTTAGGGAATTTATGGAATCTGTTTTATTGGAAAACGTAAAGTGTTCCATCAACAAGATATGCATCTCCGGTTGTACCGGTTGGATGTTCTGCGATTAAATCTGCATAACTTGCATAAGACCCTTTGATGATTGTACTGTATCCTTGTGGGCCTTGTTCACCAGTATCTCCAGTATCACCTTTAGCACCTGTATCTCCAGTTGCTCCTTTTTCGCCTGTGTCACCTTTTGCTCCAGTGTTACCTGTATCTCCTTTGGCTCCGGTATCTCCAGTTGCACCGGTGTCTCCTTTAGCACCAGTATCGCCGGTTGCTCCTTTATCTCCGGTGTCTCCTTTTTCACCGGTTTCACCAGTAGCTCCAGTTGCTCCGGTATCACCTTTGGCACCGGTATCTCCTTTAAGACCGGTTGCACCAGACATGTCAGTTACGAAACTGAATTCACTGGCTCCTTTTAAGTATAATTTAGCGTTATCAGGATCTTCGACATTTGATTGGATAGCTACAAACATTCCTTCAGGAACATTAGCCGCATCAGCTTCCATAGCTGAAACAGAAGCGTAAGTTTTGTAAATAGTGAATGGATCTCCAGTTTCACCAGTAGCACCGGTGTCTCCAGTATCACCTTTTGCTCCTTTGTCCCCAGTTTCACCTTTAGCACCAGTTTCACCAGTAGCTCCAGTGTCACCTTTTTCTCCTGTTGCTCCGGTTGCACCAGTAGCACCTACTGCTCCAGTATCACCTTTCTCACCAGTATCTCCTTTTTCACCAGTTAATCCTGCTAACTGTTCTGGTGTGAAATCTGTGTATTCAAACGCTTTACCTGTATCTCCGGTATCTCCTTTTGGTCCTTTGATTGAACCTGCACTTATCCATGCCATGTATAAACACCTCTATTAATTTATTTTAATCGTTATGCCAAACGAAGAGTTCTCCATCCACGAGGAATGCATCTCCTTCATTGGCTATGGGATGTGCTGCTATAAGTTCGTCGAAAGTATCATAAGACCCTAAGATAACAGTAGCAGCACCTGTATCTCCGGTGTCTCCTTTCTCTCCTTTACCTCCAAGACTTACTTGGAAACAGTTGACATATTCGTATTCATCTGAATTTGTAACAGGATGAAATGCCAGAAACTCTCCTGCATTATCGACAATAGCTCCATTTGGAGTCAGTTTTATTCTGTCTCCTGCTTTAATGATTTGGTTTGAAGCCAGTTTCAAACGGTAAAGTCCACCTAAGAGAAGTACACTTCCTTTCCTGTCACCATTTGTCATTACAACTGGTTCATTGACAAGGACACCTACAGGGACTTCTGTATCATCGCCAGTGTACTTTCTTAAACTTTCACGTCCTATTGCAGATTTGTTTGAAATACAGAGTATGTCATCGACCATGCACTTATTGGAATATTCATATCCAAGACTACTACCAGATGCAGTAATTACATTATCGACCAATGTTTTAACTCCATCATCCAATAAGAAGGTAGTAATCTCCTTTCTTTCTTCCAATAAAACTATTGTATCACTCATATCATCACATCGAATATATGATTTCCTTTAACTGAAGGATTGCATTTTATATTGCAGCCGTTTTCACTAGCTAAGTTACAGAAGTATAAATCTTCAGATAAGACTGAATCATCACTGTAAGTTACAAACTTGAAGTATGGATATTGGAGTTTGCTAAAGACATTAACGTTGATTAATGCAATTCCCAATCCTCCACCTTTGATTTCAATTGGCCGTGGAACTTCATGAATCATAGTATGGCCTTTGATACAGTTGTCATCGTTGAAATCTTTTCCAAATGTGAAGATTATTGTCTGATCTGTTTTTGTTCTCTTTCGATAATACCAGCCAAGAGCAATATCAGATTCACATCCCAATAACTTTACTAAAGTATCGGCCGGTAACTGGATGTCTGAGTCAACCATCAGAACATAATCATAATCCCCATTAAGAGCATTTTTAGCAATCTGATTTCTAGCTTTAGCGCAATCATAACCTGAAACATAATCAAAATACAGACTGTAACCATCAGGCCTTGTCAAGCCGTATATACTTTTGAAACATTCAGGTTTGATGGTCTCAAAGGTTGGAACTGCAATTAAAATTTTTTTCTCCATTATCTTTTCTCCAGTTTTTGGATTCTTGATTCCAAATCGTCCAAATTTACCTTGTCTTCACGCTCACATCTATACTCATAAAAGTCAATTAATGCAACAATAATGATGGCTAATGTAAATGGCAAAAGTCCTTCAATTAAAGCATACTTTGTTGCATTGGTCATGATAATGTTGATAGCTACGGCTGTTAAAACAGCACTGGAAATTGTTTTGGTAAAGTTACAAATGAATATCTTCTTTTTTAAATTATTCATGATAACAATATCCTCCAAAGAATTTTATTCTCCTTGAGGGTAACCCAATACTCTTTTAGCTTTCCTCTTAGCGTATTCAACATCTCCTTCGCCTCTGATTCTACTTGCATAATGGCTGGCTATTCCTAAAACTATCATTAGGATGCAGTAGATAACAGTATTTTCATTAATGCCTAAAGACTCTGAGTACAGCATGACTATTGGAATGACAGTAACCAGAAATGAAGTCAATATGTCAATGTCCTTTCTGTTTTTTTCTAACCATTCAGATATCATCTACTGTCACCTCATCGCAAGTATGGCTAAGGATTACACCACCAACACAAATCTTTTCTTCAGTTCTGTATACTTCTTCGGCATTTTCTTCAATGTTCATCCAGGATTCGTACTCTTCAAACGTTTCAAAGTATTTGATGTATTTCATTGTGCCTCCCAAGTTATTGAATAATATAAAATTCCATTTTCGATTTTAAACTCTATTATGGGCTTAACTGCATAAGGATAACCTGAGTCCACATATTTGGTGCCGTTCCAGTAGAACCAGTGTCCTGTAGTCTGGTCAATGTATGGACCTTTGTTTTCCAGTGTTCCGACAAGTTTCCTTATGGTCATGTGTTAAACCTCACTATAATATATTATATTTTTTATTATATAATTTATTATATATTTTATTATTTATTTTATATAAAATATACTTTTTCATCCTGAGAGCAACCTTCCCACTCCATGTAAAGTTTATTGTCTTCCCACACAAAACGGACATCATTGACAATAGCTACATCTGGAAGCTCACAATAGGTTATGCCGTCAGCATCCTTGACATAATTGGCCTGTGCCATGATATTTGACTCATTTGGAACGATCATATTGACAACATGAGTTATCGGGTCCTGTTCAAAACTGCAGTCCGCCAGATCAATGCAATTCTGGGATTCTGGATACATTTCAATTTCTGACATCTGTCTGTAGACTCTGATGTATTCCACATCCTCATTTTCAGTCAGATTAACGATTGACAATAACCTTAAATCATGGCCTTCAACCGGATTGCACTCCCCGTAACTGTCAATGTAGATTCTTGTATTTGGAAGAATTTCTTTTGGTGTAGGTCTTTTCAGTTTCAGCCTGAAAACATCACCCAAAACAGCCACAGTAACAAGAATTAAACCTGAAGTCTTTACCTGAATTTTACCTAATAGATAACCAAAAGCCAAATCACCTTCACTAGCTTTTCTAACTATTGTATGTTCCATTGTTGATGATTCATCCAATGTTACCATTTCACCTACTGCGCAGCGATTGGCTGAAATCCATGCAGTATGCTCTTCATTAACATAAGTCCTTTCGCCTTCATCCAAAAGACATGCAACAACATCCATTTTCTCTTCATGACTTAATCCTGTTGGATATCCACGGCCATGTCCAATTGTTTCATCATAATCAATAATCATTTTAAAACACCCAATCCCAATTATGGTTAATTATTTTATCCGGCAAATGTAGGCCAGTATCTTCCAAGTTTTCATCATTAGCATCCCACAATAACGTACTGCCTTTGTAAGCTTTAGGATATTCATGAGAACCTTTATATAATCTGATTCCATGTTTGGCATCTTTTTCTGTAACGGTTATTGTTGGAATACCATTAGCTGCAAATAATGGAGATGGAAATACCAGTAGCCATTTGAGATCAAAATAATTAAAATTTGATAATTCAGAATCTTCATAAAATGTTGCATCAATCATTACCTCATCATAAGTTGTCTGATGAATATGCGTTGGATTGTTTCTCTCAAATCCTTCTAGATAATCAGAACTAGCTGAATATCCAGTTCCTGCCCTCATATGAAGATGATATTGTTTCCAGCCCCCTTCATCATCTGTTCCAGAATTATATGCATCCCATGAAGAAGCCATTACCAAATCACAAACGCCATCAAGCAAACAATAATCTTTCTCCTGTCCAGTTATTATTGAGCTAAATTTCATGTCCTCTTGATATGGTGTTAAATTATAGTCTGTTTGCATAAATACAGATGTTAACTGTCCCCCAGTACCATATGGATATTTAAAAGAATCATAAGCAGTAATAGCTCCACTAGCTCTTTTGAACCTGGCAAAAACTACCCTACCATTTGCACATGATTGGCCTGATAAATTTTTGGTACATAAACATGAGACTTCCATTGGAACAAGACGTGAACGTATCACTTTTCCTGAATCAATTGCATCATTTTCTACGCTTAAACCTTGACATGACTCAAAGAAATCTGAGAATGTATCATGATTTGCATCAAAAAATTGAACCTCACCCCCAGTTGATAAAGTGCTTGAGAAGGTTGTTGATCTGTCATAAACATCCAACAATAGCTTTGTTGTTTGAGAAATTTTTCCAACTGGAATTCTTACCAGGGCGCATGCTGGTTTGGATCCGTATGATGGAAGATACAATAACTTACATTCTATATTATCAATAGTTTTGATCTTTAGATTTTTCAAATCACTTCTGAAAAGATTAGAATAAGAGCAACTGGCCAATGAATCCAATAATATGTAATCATAGCTTGATGAGTAACTACTGCTTCTTTCAGCATAATTACTCATAATAATATTAATTTGTAATTCCTTTTGTAATGTCATAATTAATATTTTATTATCTCTTTTATATAAAATATATAATAAAAAAAGTAATAAAATAAATGTATATTTAGAAATAGGTTTGTTTAATATTTGGGGAGAGATGGAGAAATTATTTTAAAAAAAGTCTTTGTAATCTTTTTCTACTTTATCAAGATAATATTTTCCTTTATCAGTCAAATGATAAAATCTATATCTCTTATCGTCCTCATTAAGACATTCTACTAACTCCACTTCTTTTAATGTCTTTAAATATTTAGAAATATGATTACTCTTATCTCCAATTTCTTTACTAATCATTGATGGAATTTTATCTCCATCTTTTAAAGATTTTAAAACTTTAATTCTATTTTCAGAACGTACTAATAAAGATATGATAACCATGTCATCTTTTGAGTTCATGTTTTTGAATTTAAATTTCATCCTTTTAATAGCTATCTATCTCATTAACATCATCAATTTGTAATTTGAAACATACTTTTGAAAATAGTCATGACAACTAACTAGATTTGGATTAAGTCATCTACCATACCCATGTTATAAGCGAGCCAATTCGCCAGGCCGATACCACGTCGACCAACGGGAGACGTGTGTTGAGGCCTGGTGAATAGAATTGGCGAGCATATATGTTAGAGAGGAATCGACCCTTGCCGGTCGGTTCCGTAAATCAAGCAATTGAATAAAAAGTTAAATATTAAACAAACACTATGTTCCGTCCGACCACAGGTCGGACTGGACGCCTTGAGCGTAAGCGAAAGGCCATACTATAGACCGGACAATATTTGTTTGTCAAGGTTCGAGGAACAGGGGCTTGTCCCCCTGTTCCGAGTTTATGGTTTTGAAGTAGATGAATTTGTCAAATTTAAGAACCGACCATTTATCGGTCGGTTCGGGGTTAAGTTTTGTAAACTTGATTCATCATGCATTGGCACTCATGGGTAATTAAAGGGGGGCTTGTCCCCCCTTAATTAGGCATTAAGGGTTTCAATGCAAGATATTTGAGGGGAAGTGAAACATGTAACACTCCCCCCACAATATGAATAACGAGTTTTTTCCTACATATCAGATTAGCTCCGGTGAAAAGCAATAAAACACCATCATAGCTATATTCTAGTTCTATTAAAACCCATATCTTTCAATATCTTATTATATTCTTCACGAGTCGTAAATGAAGGAGCGTTTTCATCTCCAGTGCTACCGGTAGATCCAGTTTCACTTATGTCTCCTGAGTTTTGAGGGTTGCGGCCGCCAGGAGTTGAAATGTCATTGCTGGCTTCAATTTTTATTCTTCTTTCAGCCAGTTTTTCCATTAGCTCCATATCAACATCACCGGTGAGTAGCTTATCGATTATTTCCTTATCCTGTGCGTTTTCATTATAGTTAAAGTTGTATTTAGCTTCGTATTCTTTTATTTTCCTTTTATTTTCAGATTTTCTTAATTCAGATAATTCGTTTAAGATATCCTCTTTATTGTCTATGAATTCCTTATTTTCTTCTATAGATTTTTTAATCTTATCATACTTTTTAGATTCTTTTTTTAAGCTATTAATTTCATCCTGAAGTTTTCCAATTTCAGCATCTTTACCTTGCAGTTTTTCAAGCAATAAATTAGTAGCTACATTAGCATCTTGATTTTGAGGTTCTGGAGGTTGAATAGTAGGTTCAGGATTTCCAGTTTCACCAGTCACACCTGTTTCACCGGTTTCTCCAGTTTCGCCAGTTATTTCAGAATTCAACAAGGTTATCTTTCTTGGGTTTTTGGTTACACCAACATCTATTAATCTCATAGTATCAATTCCAAATGAATCTCCATTATCTTTCAGTAAAACATCAACTTTAGGAGAGAGACCCTTACCTTTCATGTCCAGTTCATCCGGAAGGTCTATGAATAGCTTTCCCTTATCCTCTTCGAATACAATATTGTTTCCAATTCCAATATAAACCCTATCGTGCTCGGAAGTTAAAGGAATTCCTCCACGGTAGTTTTCAGCTATTTGCTTTAGATCTTCAGCCGTCCATTCCACAGGTTTGTTGAGTCTGCCATCCAAGTCAGAGTAGTCATATGATCCAACTTCAAAAAGTTCATGTTTCATATTATCACTTTATTATATTATTTATTATATATTTTATTATTTATTTTATATAAACTTTTATTATATTTCATTTGCACTTTCAGATGAAATTCTCTCACCTACAGGCTGTTCCTCTTCAAAATTAGTGAGATAGTTCTTATAAATTTCATCACCATTAGCCGAAAGTTTCATAATATATCTTATTACATCATCTCTTGAATAGCTGAAGTAAATGTTTAAAGTTTCTTCAATGCCCATCAGTTCTAGCTGCATCTTTAAAAGCTGATTGCAATACTTCAATACCCATTTCTGGTCATTGGCCACATTAACAATGAAACCTGTAATGGCCGAATCGTTAATGTATTCCGCAACATTCTGATTCGACCTTTCATTACCTGCCTGAGACTGAGGAGTAACGAATGTTCTCAAAATATTATTTCTAAAGATTTCGGTCTGTCTAGTATAGTCAGACTGGTAATTGTTACCCCCTAAGATTTTGGATTCAATTCCTGGAGGCACAATGGCCACATTTGAATCTGCAGTAGTTCCGTAATCAGCATAAAGATTTTCCTTTGCTGTTGAAGAGAGTTCCATAATATATGGACGACCGTTTTCATCAATGGAAGGTTTTACTTCAATGATATTGTCCTTATTGATTCTTTCAACCTGATTTCGTTCCAGATTGCATTTGTGGTAAATGTCATCCAAACAATTTAAGATAATACTTTGGGCTTCTGAGTATATTTCATTATACATGAAGTTAATGACCTGCTCCTGTTCGTACTTGACCGTTAATGTTCCTTCTTCGACACTTATAAAATTATTGAAATCTTCAGGAAACCCATTGACAACATCTTTAGGCATTTCATGCAAGTATAGCTGCACTTCATTATCATCATTGAATTCTTTCTTTAAACCATAGCCATGTGCACCGATTTCCAAAAATATTGGCTTAATATATTTGCCAATACTTTTATCCCAACGTTCTACAGGTTTAATTAGACCTTCTCCATCAACCATTCCTCCTTGCAAAATTTCTTTAGCCACTTGTCGGATGTCAATTTTTCTTGCCCATAAAATTAAAGTTAATTTCTGTTCTTGAGATAACTTATTTTCCTTATCAACAAGAACCATATTAACATTAGCCTTATCAATCCTATTTTTCAAAATTCCTGAAGTGTAACCGTCAAGTTTAACAGCATAACGGGCATTAGCTATTGTCTTATTAATAACTGGAGGAAGTGCATCTTGTAAATCAAGGCCCGTGTTGATTCCATCAGTTCTAGGTTGTCTTTCATTCTCACCCCAATAGCTACGCTTAGTATTATACTGTTCAACTCTATTATTCAATAATCTAGTTTTAATAAAGTCTGTGACACCCATAATAATCATTTCCAATATAAAATTTTTTTATATTTATTATATTATTTATTATATTTTTTATATAAAATAAGTAATAAATTTTATGTAAGGAATATTGGCGGAAAGATGAATTAAAAAAAATAATGTAGATTAAAAAATAATCTAAATAACAAAATATTAAAAAAAGTAACATCAGCTGTCTAAAGGAAATTCATAACCTCATCAACAGTATTTAAAAAAACTTCATCAATTAATTCATTATCATCAATCTGTTTTTTTCTAAGTATATATCTATTATTAGACTGATCGATAACAATTGCAACAGTGTCTGTTTTATAATAAATTAATTGCTCATCCTTATCCAGATTACTCACATCCTCACGGGTAATCTTTCGTTTATAAATAATCATAATTACTCCAATATTATTAATCAAGAGAAAATAAATCTAGATTTTTTTGAAATTCATTGTCTAAAACCATCTCAGCCAATTTATTTGCAAAATTACATTCACAAACAAGCATTAATCCAGAATCATTATTTAACTCAAAGAAAGGATACTCTTTACATGCATCAAATCTTGAAATATAATTATCACATGTTTTTCCATTAAAATATTCACAACTTATTTTTTGACAGCAATCCCCACATTTTATACAAAATTCCGGATGATTCTGAACTTGTTCAAAATTAAAATACATATCGGGAGCTCGATTAAGAACAACATCAATTATATCTACCAAAATATCAAGAGGTATTTGAGGGTATTTTTCTTCAAATATTTTTATCATGTTTAAATTAAATTTAATATGATTAATCATTTTTAAAACTCACTAAAACTATTTTATTTGAAAATTACATCTCCGAATTGTTTTGTGCTTTTTTAACTTTTTCAATCAACTCCAACAATTCTGAATCGGTAGAATCTAATTCTTTTGCTTTAATAGCATATTTCATAGCCTCATCATATTGGCCCATTTCATAATAGATTTCTCCTTTTGTTAACCATGCATTGAAATTATTAGAATCAAGAGAAAGTGCTTTATCACAACATTCCAATCCTTTTTCAAATTCACCAGTGTTTAAATAAATATCTCCCAAATTATTCCAAAGCATTGAATTTTCAGAACCTAATTTTATTGCTTCATTATAATATTTAAGTGCTTCATCATAATTTCCCAACTCAATTAGATACAAATCCCCCATTGATTGCAAAAGATTAGCATCTGAAGGATTTAATGATAAAGCTTCATCATAACATTCAATAGCTTCATCAGCCCTATTTAAATACTGTAATAGAGATCCTTTTTTAATTAAAGAATTAGTATCCTCAGGATTTAATTCAATTGCTTTATCCAAACATCCAATTGCTTCATCAAGATTATTTAATTCTATTAAAAATATTGCTTTAGTGAACCAAAACTGAAACTCTTTAGGATTTAATTCAATCGCTTTATTTATACATTCAATTGCTTCTCCATATCTTTCTAGGAACGATAAATCAACTGATTTGAGATACAAATTCATTAAATCATCAGGATTTAATTCAAGCAATTTATCATAAACTTCAAGCGCTTCTTCCCATCTTCTTAATTCATCCAATATTTTACACTTAAAAAGTAAAGTGCGCTCGCTGTAAGGGTCTGCTTCAAGTACCCTATCCAAACAACTGATTGCATCATCATATTGTCCCAACTCATAATGACAATAACCCTTAGTTTCCCAATTGGACAAATCAAAAGGATCAATAGCTACAAGTTCATTAAGATACTTCATAGCTTTATCAAATTCGGAATCAGATATGTGTTTGCTTGTAATCTTCTTTAACTTATGTATCCTTTCATCCTCTTCACCATAAAATGGTTGTCTTCCAACACCCCAAACTCTAGTAAACTCATCCAGTTCTTCAACCAATTCAAATTCAGTTTCTGGTGCAATGATTGTATCAAATGTCTCTTTATCTACAATTCCTCCAAAATACAACACTCTTTTATTTTTTGGAATTAAAATTATATTTGTATATTTTAATTCTTTTTGAAAATCAGGAAAAGAACTAGCTTTAAACGGAATATCAGGAATAAATACACCATTAACCGCTCGTTCTTTCATCACATCCTCTTCACATCTGAAAACAACTTTAATATTTTGATCAATTTTAATGGATTGAGTTTTTAAGAGAAATAGAAGTTTATCTGTAGCTTCTCTTTGCTCAAGAGTCATTTCATTAAATAAACCTAAAAATGATTCTAGCGGCATATGGACATCCAAATCAGTATATGGATTAATTAAAACCCAAGAATATCTTTTAGTTTGTTTTAACATGTTCGCCAAATCACTCATGAAAAGAACTATAGTTGAACTTTTAAGACCTGTGCTTTCCATCAACTCACTGCTTGTAAATAATGGAACAGCTTTCTCGTCTCCACCCAATTTAATGTAATTTATATTAAATCCTGCATTTTCACCAGTAGTTCTAATTCTACCTGGTTCAAAATTTTCAATATCCTCAAACCATTCATCACTTAAAACAACAGGCATATGTAAATTTGATTTCTTAAATAACTCGAAAAATTCTTCTCTTTTTTTAGGATCTACAAGACCTTCATCCATCTCTTTTATTAATTCTTCCAGTCTTGAATTATCAACTGCACATTCTTCCATAAACTTTTCTATCATCTCGTCAGGGACTTTAACATTCTTTAATTTTTCAAACTCATCATCAGGGATTTTCATATTCATTACCTCATTAAACCATAACTCTCAAAAATTTTCCTACTTATAATATCACAGAAAATAATAAAATATAATAATCATAACCCATTAACAACTTTTAAAACAACTTCTTCAGACATTCCTTTACATTTAATAATTATTAACTCACCTTCATTCAAACTTCTTATGACATTGAAATTATCCTTAACGACAGTTAATTTAAAATTATCATCCAAATCAGCATAAACATGTCCAGGATTGTCAGTTCCAACTATTTCAAGCATGATGTTATCACGACGATATTTTACATTAATTATATCTCCAATATTATAACGAATAAGTTTTCTAAAATTACTGCATGAAATTGTTATAACTGAAGTATCAAGATGATTTTCATCAATTTTGCTGGAAGTATCTGGTTTTGATGGAGTATCATTAAATAACAATTCCTTTTTCTTCCGATCAAATTCATCTCTAGTCAAATATCCTTTTTCACACAATTCAGCATATTTAATTAACAATTCATCATTGGACATTCCATTTGCATTAACAGAACTCTTTTGAGGAACAGTAGTTGTATTAATAGCTTTCTTTTGAATTTTTTGTGTAGGTGTTTTGCCCAATTTTTTACTGGCTTGAGCAACTTTTTTATCAAACCAGGAAATACCTGAATCAGTTTTGCGAGCGCTACTGTTAAAGTATTCGTCTGCAACTTCCAATACTTTTTCATATTGCTGTGTATCATAATATAGAGAACATAATTTTCTATATGCAGTTAAGTTCTTTGTAAATTCTCTCCTATTCCACAGTTGTTCATAATAATATAATGCTTTCTTTTTAGATTCATATTTATCAGCATATTTAAATGTAAGCCTTAATTCCTCATATTCCATTTTCTTATCATAATCATTTTGAGGAATAACTTTAACTTTTGCTCTACCAGTTTGTAATCTTGCAGCAATAGGAACAGGGTCGTTTTGTTTGTCTTTATTTTTAAGGCCATGTTCATTGAAATAATTTAAACACTCCTCAAATTGAGAAAAACGACGGCCAGTATATTTGCATGCTTTTTTATATTTAAATTTAAACCACAGCAATTGTGATCCGCTACAATATCTTTCGCTTTTAAAAAATTCTTCAATGGCATTTATAACATTTCCATATTCTTTTTTCTTAATGTATACCTTTACCAATTGTCTAAATGGATAATAATCATTTAGATAGTACATGTTTGTTATTAACTTTTTATAGAAATCTTCAGCTTCATCATACTCTTTTGATTTCATCAGACTATTTCCATGGTCTTTTTGATTAGCTTTAATTTCAATACCTTTTGAAACATCCACATCTGTTGAATCAAATATTTCAGATTTAATATTTGAAGGAAAAATGTTTTCTTCTTTCATACTATCAAACTCATCAAATTTATTAAAGTCTTTCCCATAAATTAATTCCAACTCATTATCCTCGATTAATTCATCAATATATTCAGATTGTTTATAATCTCTTGTAAATATATAAACTCCTTTTTTAGCACGAGTAATAGCAACATAAAACAATCTGCGTTCTTCTTCCAATTTTTTATCATAGTCCCAATCATGCATTAGGTTCATGAAATATGGTGGATACAATTTATTAGGAAATCCAACTTGTTGATCAAAAACATTAATTAAAACTACATAATCTGCTTCAAGTCCTTTTGCTTTATGAACAGTGCGATATTCAACATTATCAATACTACCATAGCTATTTGTAATTTGTTTATATTCCTTTTTTGATTTTTTAGTTAAGTCAGTACCGAATATAAAATCATCAATATCTCCATTATGCCTTCCTAAAATGAATACTCTTTCACTATCTTTAGACAAGTTATTAATGAGATTATAAATTGAATCTGGATCCTCATCATAAACTATCTTTACAGGTTTTTCAATAGATGAATCAGACTTCAATGATTTTTTAAATTGAGAGTCGTTTTTCATTATGAACTTACCTGCAATGTCAATTAGTTCCTGAGGGTTCCTGTAAGTCTTTTCAATGAATACTCTATTTGCATTTGGGAAATAATCGCAAAAATCATTAAACAAACTAATATCACTATCTCTAAAACCATAGATAGATTGCCAATCATCCCCAACAACCACCAAATTAGCATTACAAGATTCCTTAAGAGTTTTTATAAACTGGAAATTTTTATAAGACATGTCCTGATATTCATCAACAAAAACATATTTGAAGTTATTAGATAATCCTTCATTCTCAATTAACCCAATAGCTTTATTAATCATATCATTAAAATCAATTAGATGATTTCTATGAAGATAACTCTCATAAAATCTATATACTGGTTCAACTAGCTGAATAAAAGCCATATTTCTTAAATAATTTTCTTCAGTGTAATAGTTACCTTCTCTAGTTTCAAACTCCTGTTTACATTTAGATTTAATCTTATTAAAATCAGAGATCCCATAACCTTTTCCTTTAAATAAATCAATGAAACTTCTAATTCTTGAAGATATTCTTGATTTTGAAACCATATGATTAAATTTCTCGATTTCTGTATCCAATTCAATTAATTTAATCATGTCATCTGATTTGAGATTTTCCATACAATAATCTTTAATATCTGAGATTTGCTTATCAGATGCAGTCTCCAAATATTCATCAAAAATCTTTTTAAAACCCCAACCATCAAATACTTCTTTTTCTCTATACTCATCAATCAATGATAAACCATAAGCATGTATTGTACTAGTAGGGACATCATAGTTTAACCTCTCAATTAATTCTTCAACACAAGATTTTGAAAAAGATAAGAATAGAATATCATCAGGTGCGACATTTTTCTTTTCAATAAGATAAGCTGCTTTAGCAAGTAAAGTATGTGTTTTACCAGTTCCTGCACCAGCAATAATTTCCAAATCACAATCATTTAAAACACAAGCGATTCGTTGTTGATCATCCAATGATTTGCCATCAAAGTTATCGAAAAAAGAAGCATTCTCTTCGAGTTCATTTTTTAATTCAACTGGCAAATCCTCAATTTGATGATATTCTTTCAATGTTTATCCCTCATTAATTGTTTCATAATTATATTTTTCTTAAAATTACTCCACCATGCAATCCATTATGTTCTATCCTAATTAAACTATTAGTTCCTAAATTTTTTAGCATATTAAAATTAACGGAATTTAGTTTAAGAGCTGGAGCATATCTATTATTAAAATAAATGTCATCCGGATTATCAATTTCAATTATTTCAAAAAGAACTGAATTATTTTTTCTACCAGCTGGCTTTACACTTATCTGTTCACCAATTTCACAACTTACAGCTACGGAAAAGTTTCTTTTTGAAACAGTTATTAAATCAATTTCCTCATATCCATTATTAAATTTAGTATTAGTTGGAATGAGTTCTTTTTTCTTTTTATCGAATTCTTCTGTTGTTAATAAACCTTTAACATACAATTCATAATATTTTGATAATAATTCTTCATTATATTCATTTTTAATATCACGGTTATATTTTTTAGGTTTGTTTCTTGTTTTTTTAATTTTATTAGATTTCTTTTTATTTGTTTTTTTAATCGCATATTTATCCATAATAGCTTCATATTCTTTGTAAAATGAGAAATATGGATCTTCTTTAGATGACTTTCCTTTAGAAATCCAATTATATATGGTCGAATAATGTATTCCAGTATTTTTTGAAGTGAATGTAATATTTCTTGTTTTCCATAAATCTTTTAAAACAATTTTCATTTCATTCTCTAAATCATTATTCACTTAAATCAAATCCAAATTAACAAATATACTCATAATAATTCTTTTTTCTTCTTATCGAACTCTTCTCGTGTAAGTAAACCCTTTTCATATAATTCAGCATATTTAAATAACAAATCATGATTTGAAGTTGAATCTTCTTTATTAGTGGTTTCCTTTTTAATTTCCACATCGCCTCTTAAAAAATCTTCTACAGTATAAGAGGTTCTTAAAGCTAAATTAACTTTATCTAATCTATTTTGGAAGTATTTTTTTGTTGATTTACCAACAATATGATATCTTTGTTTATAGAATAAAGTTAAGACATATAATTCATTTTCAAACTCATGCATTCTTTCATAAATGATTGCTAATCTTTGATAATAATCTGAAGCACCCGTTGAGGTTGTTTGTACTTGTTCCCAATATAGTTCTAAAGCATCCTCCAATAAATTACAACGTTCTAACCATCTTCCTTTTTCTTTAATTTCATATTTATTTTGTTGTTTATCATAGCTATATTGAGTATCAATTTCAATAGTTCCATTTCTTCTTTGAAATATTCTATCAGCCAAAACAATTGGTTCATTTTCTTTATGTTTATTTAAAAAACCATGATTTTCGTAATATTCAACTAATTCATCAATTTCATCATTTGTTATGAGACCTTGTGATTCCAAATCCATTAATTTATATAAAAACCAATTAATTTGACAAGAATTAGCATAAATCCCTCTTTTGAAGAATTTCTTTATAGTATCCAATAACTTAGAAGGTTGTTTAGTTGTGTTATATGTTATCGCAAGATGTCTATACGGATAATAATCATTAGCAAAATAGCTATTGTCAATCAATTTTTTGTAAAAATCAATAGCTTCATCATAGTGAGGTTTTTTAAAAGATTTTCCTTTTTCTTTTAAAATAAATTTTCTAACAACATTATCTTCAATAGATAAATTATCATCATATTCATAAAGTAAATTTAAATTATAATCATGCAAATCTTTCAATTTAAGATTTTGATTAATTTTATTAAGCTTTTTATCATCATCAAATACATCTGAGTTTACCATAACCATCCCCACTAAGAATTATAAATATATAATATAATCTGTGAACAAAATGATTTAATATTATCTATATGGATTTAATGCAGTTTAAAAATCAAATAAAGTTTTTTGTCTTGGCTCGATATACCTTATTACCTTTGTTTCAATTAGCCTATCATCATCCTTAATATGTCCAAGCAGTAATGGTGATTTCTCATCATGCAGTTTTATAACATTTTTAGGAATTTCAGGTTTTCGATTAGCGTAGCAATATTTGCATTCACTTAAACAGGAATTATATGCGCCTATGTCTCTTGATGGAATACAGTGACAGTTTTCTCTAATTCCACTAGCTTTAACATTTTTATAAACTACACCATGAGCCTGTTCTAAAATTTCACGTGTGGTGCATCCTGCATGATGAATTCCATATTTCTCATAGTTTTCATTTGTTGCACATGATTGAGTATACAGATTATACTTCCTAGATATCTCACCGATTCCTTTCAATAACCTCCCTTTATCATCCAGAGTAAGTGGAATTATCTCAGGCATATTCTCTTCAACTTTTTTATACCTATCAACAAAGCTGAAGATGCATCTGTAAACTAACGGCGAAATCATTTCAGCCATATATTCAAATGTTTTCAGATGTTTTTCAACAGTGTATTTTTCAGTCAGAAGTATCGGATCATATCTCCAGAGAATCTTGTTGCTACCAACAATATCAGATAATATTTCCAACGTTTTAATAGATTGATTTATTGATGGGACTTTCGGTTCTATGTCCTTGCCGTATGCAGTAATCGTGTAATTGCACAATATATTGTACTTTTCATCAATACCACTCATATGTTTCAATATAGGTTGGTAGTTCTTGGAGCAGAAGAGAAGACAATCCACATCTTCAGGCTTTAAACTTAACTTATACACATTCTCTCTTGCAAAGGGATTTCTTGAATATGCATATCCCTCTTCCAGTCTGTTCAATAGCCATGGAGTGTAGTAGTTTACTATATCTGTTCTTCCGCCGACGTTTATTATCATGTTATCACTTACTATATCTGGTGACATTAACATTTCTTATTTGTGTTTTGACCAGTATTATGGAACAAATTTTAATAAATTACTTCTGTTCATATTTTATTCATTAATCTTATATCTATATACAATATTTAAAGTTAATATATGAATAACTGTTAAGTTTTTACCATTTGAACGAATTTGCAAAACTTTAATTATCTGGAAAAATAATACTATTATTTGTAGAGAGAGATAAGTATTTGACAATTTCAATAGCATTGGCATAACACACTTTAAATTATCTACTACTTTTAGTGAAATTCAACTATGCTAAATCATTTCATTATCCATTAAAAAATCAATTAAATTCAAATGAATGATTCCCTCATGAGACATATCCACATC
>Ga0256405_10003471_pt1 | contig 32338 bp, 34 predicted proteins | sample RumenRJG_02DNA_FD_189096 | JGI IMG/M metagenome (GOLD analysis project Ga0256405, IMG submission 189096) | Bovine rumen microbial communities from Lethbridge, Alberta, Canada - RJG_02 | ecosystem: Host-associated > Mammals > Digestive system > Stomach > Rumen | place: Canada: Alberta...
AAAACTTGAAAAAAGATTGCAATTTATGGTGCTGGGCTTAATTCAAATTAAGTAGGATATAAACAAATTTTTTATACTCTCTCTCTTAATATCCTCGTGTTTATTTAATGTTTGCCAATAAGTTGGCAAACTTTTTTTACCCAAGCAGAGGCACGAACGAAGTGAGAGTCGAGCATCAATTACATAAATGTTGAATTTTCGTTTTGATGTGAGCGTTGCCGTTTAATGCGAGGGCGTATTTGGATAAAATTTTGAATTATTATAATACGTATAATTCGAAATCCGCATTATTACTGAATAGGCAATTTTTTAATAAAAAAATACTTTATATAAGCACAGAAGAATAATAATTCACATGTATAATTTCTTAACGTGTATACTCAAACAGGGTATAATGTTGTATTGTTAAGAAATGTAAACAAACATGTGTTTAAAAAAGCAATTTTTTCTCAAAAAAAAACTTTATTAAAGTACGAGAGATAATTAAAAAAAGAGAGAAAAGAGTCCAATGTTCATCACATTAAACGTACAATATATGACAGCAAAAAGAGAATATAACCAATGTGCTTATGAACAAGATTCAGTTGCAAGAGAATACGAAAAAGTAACTAAAAAAATAGGTCAAATAGAAGATGCCGCAGGCAGCAATAAAGAATATAAACAATCAGAATTATATCAAAAATTACAAGCATATTCTACAACATGTGAAAACAGAAAAGACTTTTTAGCAACAAAAATGGAGCTTTTAAAAGGTCAAATGGATTCATTCAAAAACGCAACAGCAGAAAACTTGAAAAAAGATTGCAATTTATGGTGCTGGGCTTAATTCAAATTAAGTAGGATATAAACAAATTTTTTATACTCTCTCTCTTAATATCCTCGTGTTTATTTAATGTTTGCCAAGTAAGTTGGCAAACTTTTTTTTACCCAAGCAGAGGCACGAACGAAGTGAGAGTCGAACATCAATTACATAAATGTTGAATTTTCGTTTTGATGTGAGCGTTGCCGTTTAATGCGAGGGTGTATTTGAATAAAATGTTAAAATATTAGAAATTTAAAATTTTTGTGAAATCATCCAAAATTTCATCAACAATGACTGCGGTAATATTTTTCCTACAATGTGTGTTGCATTTGAATAAAAACCATAAATAGAAAGAGCCTTACCTTTATCGGCATCTATTAACGCTTTTTTCGCAACTTTATCAGGTGTAGTTATGCCATCAAAACTATTTACGACTTTTTTTGCATTATCTACTTTTGCAACATCATATAAATTCGTTTTCATCCAACCCGGACAAACCGTTGTTACGGTTATATTTTTATCTTTAAGTTCAATGTTCAACGCTCTTGAGTAGTTTCTTACAAAAGCTTTTGTTGCACTGTATATATTTAAGTATGGCAAAGGTAAAAATGATGATTGCGATGAAATATTTATAATTCTACTACCTTTACCCATATAAGGAATACATGCCAGTCCCATTGCGACAACCGATGACACATTCAGGTTTATCATATTCAAAGATGCATCAATATCTAAATCTTCATACGAACAAAATTTTGCATAACCCGCATTGTTAACAAGATACTTAATTTTTACACCATTGTTTAACTTTGTCTGAAAATTTTTTATACAATCCAAATTAGATAAATCATAAGAAAAAATTTTAATTTTATCACCAAATTCATCTCTAAGTTTTAATAAATTATCATTATTTCTTGCAATTGCCCAAATTTCATCTATATTTTCTTTTTTTAGAAGAAGTTTTATAAATTCCCGTCCAAAACCGCCTGTTGCACCTGTTATTATTGCTATATTGCTCATAAATATTTACACCTCCTTACATATTATTGTAGTACAAAATTTTAATTTAAATGTATATTATTTGCATTTATAAAAATTTTGTCATATTATAAAGATGGGGTAGAAAAAAGATTAAAAAAGATAAAGTTGGGATAAAAATGAGAATATTAATGACTGGTATTACTGGACTTGTGGGTGCCGGATTTGCGACTAATTTGTTAAGAAACAATCCTGATTATACAATAGTATCCCTTTGCAGAGGTTTCGGTAATAAATCAGGACTTGAAAGAACTGAAGAAACAATAAAAGAACAATGCAAAATGGATGGTAAAGGGGATGCAGAAAAACTTCTTTCTCGTATTGAAGTTGTTGAAGGAACATTAGAAGATTTTCCTGCCGAAGAAATGGCTTCAAAAGGTCCTTATGATACTTTTTTCCACTGTGCCGCAAGCGTTAATTTAGGAAAAGATCCTGATAAAAAAACGTATAATACAAATTTTAACGGTACAAAATCTGCACTTGCTTTGGCTAAACAACTGGAATTAAAAACATTCCACTATGTAGGAACAGCTTATGTTGCAGGGAAATGCAGCGGTGTTGTTATGGAAGATTCAATGCCGGCAACGGAATGGAATAATTCTTATGAAATAAGCAAATTTGATAGTGAAAAACTTGTTAGAGAATCCGGTTTTGGCTATACAATATACCGTCCTGCAATTATTGTAGGCAGACTTTCTGACGGAGTAATAAGAAAACCGTTAGCATTTTATCGTATTCTTGAATTTTTGGCTCGTGTAAAAATAAACGGCTGCAAAAAAGCAGGTTTACCGTTAAATGGCCCGTTTAGTACTAAACTAAGAATTGCCGCAGGTACATCAGATAAAATTTATTTTGTACCTCAAGATTATGTTCAACAGACAATAGCAAAACTTTTTGTTCTTCCTGTTTGTAATAAAACATATCACTTAACTGGAATGTCGCCTGTTTCAACGCAAATGATTGCAACTGCCGTTTGTGAAGCTTTAAAAACAACTGGACTTGGTCTGGTTGATAGCGTTGAAGACCCGTCAAAAGAAGAAAAATTGGTTCAACGTATGCTTGATGACTTGCTGCCTTATTTTAAATCAGATATAATTTTTGATAATACAAATGTTATAAATGCATTGGGTAAAGAAGTTTTGGATTGGAAATTAGATTTAGACTTTTTAAGAAAAATGGTACACGCATACTATAAAGAGAATAATCCTGAATTGCTTTAAATAATAGGTTGTAATATTAAAATGGAGCATAAAACAACATTAATACTGGAAGGTGGAGCAATGAGAGGCTTGTATTCCGCAGGTGTTCTTGATGTTTTCATGGAAAACAATATTAATATTGATGTTGTGTTTGGTGTATCAGCAGGTGCTTTGTTTGGATTAAATTATAAATCCAAACAACTAGGACGTGCTTTAAGATACAATTTAAAATATGCAAACGAAAAAAATTATATGGGGTTATATTCTCTTATTACCACAGGTAATATAATGAACAGAGATTTTTGTTTTAAAAAACTTGTCTATGAATTGGATAAGCTTGATTTTGAAACATACAAAAACAACCCCTTAGATTTTTATGCTGTTGTAACTAATTTACAAACAGGGAAACCCGAATATATAAAAATAGATGATGCTCAAAAAGATATGGAATATTTCAGGGCATCTGGTTCCATGCCATTTGTGTCAAAGCCTGTTGAAATAAACGGTAATTTATATTTAGACGGAGCCATAAGCGATGCCGTACCTTTTAAACTTGTTCTTGAAACAAATTGTGAAAAAATTATTGTTATCTTAACAAGACCTCTGGGATATAGAAAAAAAAAGTCATATCTTCCATACAAACTTTTTTACGGTAAATATCCAAATTTTGTAGAAACAGCAAAAAAATATTATAAAGAATATAATGAAACAATGGATTTGATTGAAAAATATGAATCTGAAAATAAAATTATCGTTTTACGTCCGTCTAAATTAGTTAAAGTAAAAAGAGTAGAAAAAAATAAAAATAAACTGCAAAGTATATATGATTTAGGTGTTTTTGACTGTAAGCAAAAACTTGATAAAATAAAAGAATACATTAATAAATAAAAAAAAGTTGTTAAAAATGGAACAAAACACATTTATATGCTGAATTTGCACAAATGTGTTTGAGTGAAACAGATATTATATCTAACATTTAACGTTATTATATGTAGTTATTTTAAATCTATTTTATTCAGCCACAGTGTTAATCTGTATTCAATAAATGCAAATTTATAATAAACTGTTAAAAATGAAGGTAAAACTTTATTATTTCTGGAAAGTTCTTTTATTTCTTTATCTAATTTTGACTTGTTTACAAATCCTCCAAATGTATAAAATGGAACAATAGTTTTGTTATTAAAATCATTATTAATCAGAAAACTTTTAACAGGCAGTGATAAATCACCTTTCCAAACAGGACTTCCAACGAAAATTACGTTGTAATCTGAAATATTTATATCATTTGTTTTTGGAAAGTATTTTTTATGTATTTGCTCTGTTACTATATTATTAAGTTCTACTATAGTTTTATTTTCATATTCTTCTGATTTTATATTTTTTATATCACAGTGTAAAAGTTGTTTTATCATATTTGCTATTTTTTCAGTATGACTACTATGAGAAAAATACACAATTAGTATATTTTTTTCGGATAAATTATTCGTATAACTAACTTTTTTATTAAAGTAGCAATTCGCAGCAAATATCAAAAGGATTAATACTAATACTATAAAAAAAATTTTTGATAAAAATAACACCATTTTATTCATAATCATTCCAAATAAAGTTTCATCAATTAAAATTTATCATAAATAAATCAGCAAAAAAACCTCATTTGAGTTTTTTGTTTGATGGAACAAGTTGTGCGAGTTGGTTACAACCTTTTTACACTTGTTCAAAATTATAGTGATAGAATTTGGACATGTACAAATAAAGGGAATATTATTTAAGAATTTTACCGTTTATTATTGTTAATATTGCAAAATTTGTGAAAAAGTTTTTCGGTATTAGTGCAATAGAAGCAATATTTTCAGCAACGGTTATTGTAATTGAACACGATTTAGATGTGATTAAAAATGCAGATTACATAATTGATCTTTTAGTATTGGAAATTAAAAAATAACACTTTACTTATATTTTTTAAATACTAATAGTTTTTTACTATAATATTAATAAAGTAGTTTGTATATTTGAACTAAAACCCTAAAACCGACTTTTTTATTTTGTCTAGTTTTAGGGTTCAGTTCAAACTTGCGCTTTTATTTATTTATTAAAGAAAAACTATTTTACAGCTTCTTTAAATCTTTTGCCAGCTGAGAATACAGGAACTGTTTTTGCAGGAATTTTGATTTCTTTACCTGTTTGAGGATTTCTACCAGTTCTAGCTGCACGTTTGCGTGGTTCAAAAGTACCAAAACCTACTAATGTTACTTTTTTACCTTTAGAAACTGTTTTTTCAACTGTTTCTAATGTTACAGTAATAACATCAGCTACTGCTTTTTGAGAAAGTTTTGCTTTTTTAGCTACTTCTTTTACTAATTCTTCTTTGTTCATCATAAACCCCTTTCCTTTAACTATGAACTATACTATCCATGACACACGTTACATGCCTGTAACCATTGTCATAAGTTTCTTACGAAATTTATTATACACAATCAACTAAATTTTACAAGCATTTTAGAATAAATTTTATTAAAAATCTTTACAATTAAAGAGTTTTCACAATTAGATTTTACAAAAAACCTATCTTATCCTTGCAAAAGTAATATTTTTATAAAAATATTGCAAAATCTGATAGCCGTAATAACCTTGTTTTGCAAGATTATTAGCCCCATGCTGAGACATTCCTACACCATGACCGTTCTTTTTCACATTTTCATCAAAAGATGGTACAGAACGAACATAAGGCAAATCATGATTCCAAACTTGACCTGCAGAAACGGTTTGACCTCCTGCAGATGCTGAATAATATGCAGGAATTATTTTTGAATCATATATAATTACAATACCCTCAGTATCTTTTACCGCTTGGTCTGTATTGTTTTTTTCTGCGGATGCGCCATTGTAAGCTTGATCTTCAGGTGTATCTTTTAAATCGTATCCGTATTTCCAACGTTTACCTAAGTTTGCATAGGCATAACTTCTTGCTGCAACCGCCTGTGCTTTATGAGCCTCAAACTGCCAACTTGAAGGCATCTCTGATGGTACTACGCCTCTTAAATACTCCTCCATGTCTAATTTATTTATTAAAACCAGTGAGCCATTAAGATTTTTTACAATAAAAATTCCTCTGTACCATTTATTTTTTGCACTTACAAATCCATTGTTTTCAGGACGTACTGCAATTTCATCTGTATCAAGACTATAATATTTTCCTCCAACACGCATTAAAATATTGTCGTTCATGGCTTTAAACTCATAATTGCGCATTGGATCAAGCATGTAAAGTGCTTTGTTTGTCCTTGAATTAATTATGGGAGCATATGTTGAAGTTCCAAGCTTTACGGTTTCAACATTTGTCAGCAAACCAACTTTTATATCATGCGCATACACAGAAGAATTCAAAATGAGCATGCAAATAAAAGCTAACAATATCCCGACTTTTTTCATGACTATAACTATCCTTGATAGTATTATAAATCAAATCAATTAAAAAGTTAAATTAAGCTTTCTTTTCTTCGTTGTATGGTTTTATGCCTAATTTATCGCAAATCCAGCCGCCTGCTTTTCTTGCATATTTTGGAGCATATATTGTTGCTAATGAATAAGTTACACCTATAATTACAGCAGGCAATTGTCCCATGCCTTTTGTATTTTTAGAAAAATCACCGATTTTCTGAGCAACATTATTTAAACATTTTGTATTTTTAACTATTTCAGGAGCTTTATGCAACATAAAATGTTTTGCTGCAAATTTTGCGCTCCAGCCTAAAGTTTCTTCAATACCTTTTCTTAAAGGTGAACTTGAATTCATTATTTGAACAGCCGATTTGCACATTCCGATTTCGTCGCCTTGTTTTGCAACGTTAACGAACATTCCAACTGTCTTTAAAGAATCACTGTTTTCAGCAGCCTTTGAGAATGAATCTACAACACCTTTTGCAGCTTCACCCCAGCCATTATCAGCTTTTGCAAGCTTGTTAGCGAATTTTACAACATTACCTGTTGCACAGAAAGCTGCAAGCTTGTCGCCCTTTGACGCTTTCTTTAAATTCCTTATTAATGATATTGACTCTGAAATATAATTTGATGACATTTTTGTTTTTGTTTATTTTGTAATTATTTTTTATCCGAAATAGTATTTTTTGTATTTGCCGTCGGCAGTTTTGTGATTATCCGGCGGATCTGATTTCGCAAGTCCAAGTTTATCCGCTATCCAACTTCCTGCTTTTCTGAATGCTCCAGAACCCAATGCTGAACCTACCGTGAATAATACACCATAAACTACGGCTGGTATAACTTTATAAGCTCCGCCTTTTGCATTGCAGAATTTTACCATTGCATCATTTGCTTGTTTTATACCTTTTATATTAGCTATTTGTTTTGCATGTTTTATCATCGCACCTTCGACAATTAACATACCTGCAAAATCGCTGCCTTCTTCTAATAATGCTCTTGCCGGAGTATCAGATTTCAATACTCTTATGCCTGCACAAATACCTGTTATAGGGTCGGTATTTCTACATAACTTTACGCCACCCTTAACAACTTTACCGATTTTACTTCCTGAAGTTGCTTTATCAAAAGTATCAACCAATGTTGAACATAACTTGGTGGTTGCTTCTGTACCTTGTCCGTCAGCTAATTTTGTAATTAACTTAGAAGCATGACCAACTACAGATGCGTGTCTTAATATATTTCCATCTTTAGCTTTTTGGTAATTCCCAGCCAAAGATATTAATGATGATACGAAATTTGCCATTTTTTACACTACAAAATAATATTTTTGTACCTACACATTATTAAAAAGTACCCAAAACCATGAAAATTGCTATATTTTGGCATGTTTGTAAATTTTTGTTACATGATTATCCGCAAATATAATAATAGTCGCACTTACACTTTATATTTTTCGAGGCTATTAATGGATTATTTTTTACTAAATTTATATTTAATATAGTTTGCGCAAGCTTTTTGGAATATTCTGATTTTAATTTATCTGTTAATTTTATGATTTTTTCATCTTTATTTTTCAAATCTATATACACAAAATTTAGAGTATTATATTTTTTTAATAATTTATCAGCACATAACAAATAAACCATTGTTTGATAGTCATATTCCGGATTTTGAGGGATTGAACCCGTTTTATAATCCAAAATATAATAATCATCATTATTTTTTACAAGAGCATCAAGACGTCCGCCTATCCAGTAATCTTCAACCTTACAGGATAATTGATATTCGCTGTTTACAGTATCAAATTTAAAATATTCAATATTTTTCAAATAATTCCAGATATTTTTTTCTTCGTCTGATAGTGCATTTTCAAGTTTTGAAATGTCATAACCCTTTAAATAATAATTTGCCATAGCGTGAATATTTTTACCTTTTTCAAAAAAATATTTGTTTTGAGGCAAATTAATTTTATCAACATACATGTATATATATTTTTTTTGACATTCTTCAAAAACTTTCATCATTGCAGGAGAAATTATCATTTTTGTCCTCCTTTCAGCAATTTTTCAAAGATTATACTTGGAGTTTGTTGTTGAACTTTGCCGTAAGATTTTGTTTCTTTTGCGACAGTAAAGGTTATTTGTCTTTTTGCTCTTGTAATTGCGACATACAAAAGACGCAGATTTTCGGCAATTTGTTCTTTTTTTAAGTCTGTTTCAGATTTATTTTTATATTTAGGATTTAGTTGTCTTATTTGTTCAATAAAATCAGTATTTTTCTTTAATTCCATTTGTTTAATATCCAAAGGTAATGATTTTTCAGTAAATTCTGGAATAAAGACATAATCAAATTCATCACCTTTTGATTTGTGATAAGTCATTACCTGAATTTTACCCTCTAAAAATTCTCGGTCTGATTCATCTTCTTCGGAGAAAAACTTAAAACCACTTAAATTAGGGCGTTTTGCAAGTGCAGAAAGTTTTTCAAGGACTGTTGAAAAATCTTTGTTTGAACTTGATAATCTTTTTATCAGCGTTGAAATTAAATATACATTTGATTTTTCAATATCGCTTTTATGGTAATTTAGCCCTATTTTTACGGCAAGTTCTTCTATTGGTAGTGATGAAAAATTAAGCCAGTAAAGAATATCCCAGTAGAATATTGCCATATCAATGTCCATTTCATCCACATCCGCCAAAATAAAAAGTTGCGCCATATTTCTGATTTCTACCTGCAAGCGAGGTTTATAAAATCCGTTTTCTGCCAATATTTCATAAGAACTTGCGATAATTTCATTATCAAATGGATTTTCTATTATTTTTAAAATGGCATAAACAGTTCTGTAAACATTTTTTTGTTCCAGACATTCTGAACGGGAAATACTTTTAAATCCTGAATTTGTAACAAATGAAAGCCAGTTACCAACTTGATAATTGCTGCGTAAAAGAATACCTATTGTCGCTTTTGGATTTTTTGTCAGAATATCTTTTATTTGTTTAATTATATAATTTTTCTCTGCAAATCCGTTATCAAAAACAAAAGACTTAACCGCCCTTTCAGATATTGGATTTTTACCTTCGACAGGCTTCATAAATATTCTGTAAAACGCATTTTCGTAAATTTGATTTTTTTCTGCCATTATTACAAGATTGTTTGCCAACTTCCAAACATCATGACAACAGCGTTGAGAACAGTCCATTTCAATACTTTGACTTGTTTTAATAAATTGTCTAAAACCTTCTGTATCTGCATTTGAGAACGTTGTTGTAATTGCCTGATTTATATCACCGCAACGGATTAAGTTATTGTTTTTTGCACTTAAAAGACCAATTAATCTTTGCTGAATTGCAGATGAATCCTGAGCCTCATCCTCAATTATGTATCTGCATATATCCTGATAATGGCTTAAAATATCCTTATTTTCTTCTAATAATCTTACTGATGATAAAAGCATGTCATCATAATCTATAAGATTTTGTGCTTTTAATTCATTTTGATATTTATTATAAAATTCTGCAAATTTTTTGATTTTTGCATTATCGTTTAAAACACCACAACCAAGTTTGAAAACTGAAATAGCTCTGTCATAGTCCTCTATTTCGTTCTTATTCAATTTTAGTTCTTTTGCAACTCTTTGAACAATAGAACCTCTTTGAGAATCGTCGCAAATTTCAAAATCGGATGCAAATCCAAGACGTTCAAAATTAGAATTGTCTTTTAGAATTCTCAATGCAAGTCCGTGAATTGTACTTATATTAGGAAGTTTAGAATTCTCTGTGTTGATACTTTTAATTCTTTCTCTAAAATTTCTTGCCGCAGATTCCATGTAAGTCAAAACAAAAATATTTTCAGGGTTTACTCCGTCATTTAAAAGTTTTATTATTAATGCAAGCAAAATTGTGGTTTTTCCCGCCCCCGGAACTGCAGAAATTGCCATTTTACCACCTTTATATTCGAGAACAGGCCTTTGGTCATTACGTGGAGTAAATTTAAAAGAAGTATTTTGAGTTTGTTCTTCGTCCTGTTTTAAATACTGCTCTATCCCCCCGTAATTTTCTATACCTGAACCGTCAAAAAGGCTTGAAAACGTATATATAAACTCTTTAGTACAAAGAGTAAGTTTTCTCAATATTCTTGCCGTTTTCTGTCTTGAAAGAGTTATATCGTCTTCTATTGTGTAATTGTCTTTATTCCAGTCAGATTGAAAAACCCACGCATTATAAAGCGGGCCTGTATCATTTTTAACCCATTCTGAGGATGAAACATCAAGCCATAATTGAAATTTGGTTTGAATTTGATTATCTATAATTTTTTGAGGAGTTGCAATTATTAAATCATCTTCCCCTATTTCAATAGTTGAATAAGGATTTTCGGCAATCACAGAATTTTCAATTTGTAAAATTACATTCTCTTTTTCTAAATTATTACCGAAAACATCCTCAAAATCCTGTAACTCTTTTACGAAAAATGAAAATTTATTTATTTCATTTTTTGTTGACAAACGAAAATCAAAAAGTTCTTTATAAATTTTATAAACTTGTTCTGATAACCTTAAATCAGACGATTTTAATTCTCCAACTAAATCTTTAAATATTTGATATTTTTTTGTATAGTCTTTATCAATAAATTCATAATCAATAAGTTTTTTATTTTTTGCAAAATTATCTAAAACAGTTTTACAATGCCTTATTGGTATTTCTAAAATTTCTGACAAAATTATTCTTAAATCAAATTCTGTAAGATTATTTTTTAAATCGGTATTTAATTTTAAAATAGTTATAGCAGAATGAACATAAGGATTTTGGATTAACTTTTCATTACCTGATAAAAACAACAAATTTACATTTGAAAAATTTTCTCTTAACGAAAATTTAAGCATATCATCTATGACAGGAGATATTATGGCAATATCTGATGGTTTAAAACCTTTTTGCATAAGGTCTTTTATTCGTAAAGCCGCTAAATCTATCATTGATGCTCTTTTTGATGGAGATATGCAGGAAAAATATTTTAAATTTGAAGTTTTGCCTTGTTGAATATTTTCATATAGATTTTTTGCATCAGAAGATAATTTTGACATATCCTTTAAAATTTGAGGCTTTTCATTAAGCAAATTCTCAAATTTTTTATAAATATTTTTATCGGCGCTCAAATAACCTGTACGGCTTGAACCGTAACTATCACAAGCAACAAAAATATCTTTTAATTGTGGCTTTAAGTGTGATATAAAATCAAAACAAACAGGTGTAATTTCATCAGCATCATCAACAATTACATATTTCATATTATTAAATATATCTGTGTTTTTATATAAATAGTTAAACAATAATGTTTGTCTTAAATAGTCAAAACTTCTGTAATTAAGAGTTTTTGCAAGTAAACTCTTTATTGTTTTTTGGGTATCATCAGCAAAACCTTCTCTTAAAACTTTTTCAGAACGCCATTTTACATCGTCATCAGTTAAATTATTCTGAATAATCAGAGAATAACGCCTAAAAAGCTGTTGAAGTAAGGATTTTTTAGAGTTATAACCTTCAAATTTTACATCTTTAAGTATATCTTTAAGTATGAATTGAGAAACTTCTAATCCTACCATATTTGGGATGACAACAGGCTTTCCACCTTTAAGCACATTTTCTAAATATGCCCAATTATCAATGACCGTGTTATAAACAAGTCCAAAAAATGAATAAACTTTAAGCTTTTCAAGGCAAGGAGCAGTTAATAATGGCAAAACACCATTTATGAAACGTTCTTTTGCCGAAGAATTATTAACAAGCACAAGAACTTCATTTGAAGAAATGCCCGAGTTAATAAGTCGGGCATATTCTTCAATTAATATTTGAGTTTTATCAGATGAAACAGAACCGTTAATTAGCATTTTCTGGTTTTAATTTCATCTAAAATCATTTCAACAAATTCGTCAACGGATTTCGTACCGATTTGACCAACACCTCTTTGTCTTACAGCAACAGAATTAGACTCTTGTTCTTTATCACCTACAACGACAACATAAGGAACTTTCTTATCCTGCAAGTTTTCTCTTATTCTGTAATTCATACTTTCGGAACGGTCATCAAGTAATGCTCTTATACCGTTATCACGAAGTTTTTTGTAAACTTTTTCCGCAAAATCTGCATGCTTTTCGTTTGAAATAGGAACAACAGAAACTTGAGTAGGAGCAAGCCAAGTTGGGAATGCACCTGCAAAGTGTTCTATTAAGATACCGTGGAAACGTTCCATTGAACCGAAAATTACACGGTGAAGCATTACAGGAGTTTTTAATTGACCGTCTTTATCCTGATATTTAATGTCAAATCTCTCAGGCAGATTAAAATCTAACTGAATTGTAGCGCATTGCCAAGTTCTGCCGATAGCATCTTTTACTTTGAAATCAATTTTAGGACCGTAGAATGCACCATCACCTTCATTGATGTCATATTTCATACCACGTCTGTCCATTGCTTCTTTTAAACCTGCTTCTGCCAACTCCCAGTTTTCAAGTTTTCCTACGTAACTTTCAGGACGTGTTGATAATTCAACTTCAAAACTCATTTTGAAAATATCCATTGTATCAGCTACAAAATCAATAATTCCGTTAATTTCATCAACTAATTGTTCAGGAGTACAGAAAATGTGAGCATCATCTTGCGTAAAGCCCTGAACACGGGTTAAACCAGATAGAGCGCCTGATTTTTCTTTTCTGTAAACTGTACCCAACTCAGCCATTCTCAATGGTAATGAACGGTAAGAATGTCTGTTTGCTTGATAAATTAAAATGTGGAACGGACAGTTCATTGGTTTTACAATATATTGTTCATCGTCTTCATTTTCTTTTTGAATAAAGAACATGTTTTCTCTGTAATGGTCAATATGTCCTGATAATTCCCACAATTTAGATTTTGCGATTTGAGGAGTGTTTACAATTACATAACCTCTTTTTCTGTGTTCTGCTCTCCAGTAATTTTCAATTTCTTCACGAACAGTAGCCAAATTTGGATGCCATAAAACAAGTCCTCCGCCGATTTCTTCTCTGACAGAGAATAAATCTAATTGAGTGCCAAGTTTTCTATGGTCGCGCTTTTCGGCTTCTTCAAGAACATGTAAATAATTTTCCAAATCTTCTTTATTCCAAAATGCAGTAGCATAAATACGTTGAAGCATTTTGTTCTTTTCGTTGCCTCTCCAATAAGCACCTGCTATTTTTAATAATTTAATTGCATTACCTTTTATATAACTTGTGTTTGGAACGTGAGGCCCTGCACAAAGGTCATTGAACAAAACATTTCCGTCTTTATCTTTTGTAAGATAAAGTGTAGGAGCATCATTTCTGTGTTCTTCCAACAATTCTGCCTTATAAATTTCGCCTTGTGATTTAAACTCGTTAATTTGAGCATCAACATCTTCAACTGAAACCTTTTCAAAAGAAAGATTTTGTTTTAGAATTTCTTTCATTTTTTCTTCGATTTTAACCAAATCTTCTTGTGTAAAAGTATGCTCATCCAAGTCAAAATCATAATAGAACCCTGAATCTGTCGCAGGTCCTATTGCTAATTTAGCATGTGGAAATAAACTTTGAACAGCTTGTGCCATAATATGAGATGCAGAGTGTCTTAAGACATGCAATGTTTCGTTATTTTTTTCCATGACTATCCCTTTCCATAATTCATATATATAAATATATACCACTTAAACGAATTAAATACAAATATTAAAAGACGGAGTGCTAACTTTTTGTTAACACTCCGTCTTTTTTATTAAAGCACTTATATTGCAGTTGCTTTTTCTTCGTCTGTTACACCTTTGATTGTAAGGTTAACTCTGCCCTTATCGTCGATTTTGATAATTTTAACGATAACTTCATCTCCGATATTTACGTGAGGTTCGATAGTTTCAATTCTTTCTTTGCAGATTTGAGAAATATGAACCATACCGTCTTTACCACCGCCTAATTCAACAAATGCACCGATAGGAATAATTCTAACAACTTTACCTTTAAGTACCATGCCGACTTCAGGCTTGAATGTTAATTGCTTAATCATATTAATAGCGATTTTTGCACCCTCTTGGTCGTTAGATGTAATTGTAACGACACCAGAATCTTGAATATCAATTTCTGCACCTGAGGCATCAATGATAGCTCTGATTTGTTTACCGCCAGGCCCGATAACCGTTCCGATGTCTTCAGTCGGAATTGTCATTGTTGTAATACTTGGTGCAAATGGTGATAATTCCTTAGCAGGTTCAGAGATTACTTCTCTCATCTTGCCTAAGATATGTAATCTGCCTTCTTTTGCTTGAGCCAAAGCTTTTCTTAATGTTTCATTAGGAATACCTTTAGCCTTCATATCCATTTGCAATGCAGTAATAGCCTCATCATTACCTGTAACTTTGAAGTCCATATCACCTAAGAAGTCTTCAATACCTTGAATATCAGTTAATACAACGGGTTCATAACCGTCTTCTTTAATCATACCCATTGCAACACCACCAATCATACATTTAACAGGAACACCTGCATTCATTAATGCCATTGATGAACCGCAAGTTGAAGCCATTGATGTTGAACCGTTTGATTCTAATACATCTGATGTTACACGAATTGTATAACCGAATTCTTCTTGACTTGGCAATGCAGGAACATTAGCACGTTCTGCCAAATTACCGTGTCCAACTTCACGTCTGCCAGGGCCTCTTAAAGGTTTTACTTCACCTACTGAAAATCCAGGGAAGATGTATTTATGCATATATGTTTTTTCAGTTTGTGGATCAACACCGTCAAGTTCTTGCTTCATAGCAGGGCCTGCAAGTGTTGCAACTGACAATACTTGAGTTTGACCTCTTGTAAATACTGCTGAACCGTGAGCTCTTGGCAATACACCAACTTCGCACCAAATAGGACGAACTTCGTTTGGTTTTCTGCCGTCTGCTCTTACACCTTCTTCAAGAATCATCTTACGCATAACTTTTTTTTCAGCAGCTTTGAATTCTTCTGCTACAAAGTCAATACCTGTTTCTTCAATCATTGCAGGAATAGGATGATCTTCTGGAAGTGCTTCAACTCTTTCTTTTACAAGTTTTTTAGCTTCTTCAAGTTTGTTTTGTCTGTATTCTCTATCGAAGTTGTGATAAGCATCGTGAATCATATCACCTGCAACTTCTTGAATAATATTTTTCAATTCTGTTGTATCGTAAGGGTTAACAAATTCTTCTTTTACAACACCACATTCTTGAGCGAATGCAACTTGGTTTTCGCATTGTTTTCTTATTTCACCTTGTGCAAATTCAACAGCTGCCATAATATCATCTTCAGTAACAAAATTACAACCGGCTTCAACCATCAATACTGAATCGTGAGTACCTGCAACAACAATGTTCAAGTCTGATTCATCTGCTTGTTTGTGAGTAGGGTTAGCTATCATATTGCCATCTGCATCTCTTGATACTCTGACTGCACCGATAGGGCCTTCAAAAGGAGCGCCTGAAAGCATTAGAGCATAAGATGCACCTAACATTACTAATGTATCAGGTTGGTTTTCTTGGTCGTAGCTGAATAATTGACCGACAATTTGTATATCGTTTCTGTATCCTTTTGGGAATAGCGGTCTTATTGGTCTGTCAACAAGTCTTGAAATTAAAATTGCCTTATCTGTTGATTTACCTTCAGAACGGTTATATCCACCAGGGATTCTACCGATTGCCGACATTCTTTCTTCGTAATCAATTAACAAAGGGAAGAAGTCAATACCTACACGAGGTTCTTTGCTAACGCAGCAATGAACAAATACCATTGTGTCCCCGCATCTTACGGTTACTGATGATGTAGCGGATTGAGCATATTTGCCTGTTTCAATCTCTACGATTTTTCCGCCGATTTCAATCTGCGTTTTTTTTGTTTCTACCATTTTTCTTTTCCTTCTTTCTTCGAGCGTCGTCTTTTTGCTCGTTTTCTTTTTGTGTAACGTCTTTATAAAAATTATTATACCTTAAATATAAATTTTTAGAAAATTTCTTAAAAATGTGATACAATTATCTTATGTTTGATGAAATTGACCAAGCAAGAATAGATGACATAAAAGAACGAGTACACGAAACACTTGAAAGAACAAATTTGTACCAATATAAAGGTACAGTATCAAAATTGTTGGGTTTAACCGTAGAAGTTAAGCTTCCGGGATTGAAGATAGGTGATTTGTGTTACATTGAAACGAATACAGGCGAGAAAAAACCTGCTGAAGTTGCTGCGTTTAAAGGTGATGTTGCACAATTGCTTTTGCTTTTAGACGGAAACGGAATTGGTCAGGGTTGTTTAGTTTCGTCGACCGGTCAGCCTATTACAATACCTGTCGGTGATTTTCTTTTGGGAAGACTAATTGACCCTATGGGAAATCCGATGGACGGAAGTCCTCTGCCGTTAGAAGGTGCTGAATGGCGTAACATTGAAGGTCCTCCGCCAAGTCCGTTTGAACGTCCGATTATTACGGAAATGTTCTCAACAGGTGTTAGGGCAATAGATTCTTGTTTAACATTCGGCTGCGGACAACGTATGGGTTTGTTTGCAGGTTCCGGTGTAGGTAAATCTACACTTTTGGGTATGATTGCAAGAAATTCAGATGCCGACGTGAACGTTGTTGCGCTAATCGGTGAACGTGGCCGTGAAGTTAAGGAATTTATTGAGGATGCTTTAGGCCCCGAAGGTATGAAAAAATCGGTTCTTGTATGCGCAACAGGCGACCAGCCGCCATTAATCCGTCAAAAATGTTTACTTGCAGCAACTGCGGTTTGTGAATATTTCAGAGATCAAGGTAAAAAAGTTTTCTTGATGACAGATACCGTTACCCGTTGTGCAATGGCAGGTCGTGAAGTTGGTCTATCACTTGGCGAACCTCCGACAATGAAAGGTTATCCGCCATCCATTTTCTCTTGGCTGCAAAAAGTTCTTGAAAGAGCAGGTAATAGTCCAAAGGGTTCTATAACAGCATTTTATACCGTATTAATGGAAGGTGATGATATTAACGACCCTATCGTAGATACTGTTCGTGGTATTACAGACGGACACATTTTCCTATCAAGAAAAGTTGCCGAGGCTAACCACTATCCGGCAATTGATATTCTCGGAAGTATTTCCCGTTTGATGAGTGCTATTGCAACATCAGAACACAAAGAAGCTGCGGGTAAGATGCGTAAACTGCTTGCTCTATACAGAGAAAACAAAGACTTGATTGATGTTGGTATGTATCAACCCGGTTCAAACCCAAGTCTTGACATTGCAATTGAAATGATGCCTCAAATTAACGGATTTTTACAACAAAGAACAACTGATACGGTTAGTATGGATACAACTATAGGAACTCTTATTGACATGATGGCAAATGTAGATATTTAGGATATAATAAAAATATGAAAAAACTTATTTTAACATTATTAATCACTTTTATTTTAGCACCAGCTGGCATTGCGAGCGATAACTATATTGCTTATGCTGACAGTAAAACTTCAAAAAATGCAAAACAGCAAACTCAAATTATGGAAAAAGAAGTTCGCAATTTCTTCAAGAAACTTGCCACTTACACAAATAACTTTGATGCTGAAAATTTAAAAAAAGTTTACTCGAACAATTACTTAAACTCTGACGGATTTGACAAAACAATTTATTTTGACCTTGTAAATAAAACCTGGAAATTATATCCCGATATAAAATATGTTCTAGTAGTAGATAAAATAAAAATCGTAGGCAATACAGCAGTAGTAACCGCAACTGAGACCGCAAACGCAACAACAACAGAAAAAGTTGATGAAACCGAAATAAAAGGTTATTTAAAGAGTTATTCAGATTGTGTATATTATCTTGAAAAAGTGGGTGATGATTGGCTTATAACCTCAGATAGCATTATAAGTGAAAAAACAACTCTAACTTACGGTGAAGCAAATGAATTAAAAATGGATTTAATAGTTCCTCAGCTTGTTCCTGCGGGAAAAGATTATACTGCAAGTTTAAACGTAGTTGTTCCTGATAAAAAAATGCTTACTATTGCATCAATTGGACAAGAAAGAATTACATACCCGCACATAAATGCGCAGGAAGTATATAGAAAACTTCCTGAAAACGGTATTCTTGAAAGAATTTTTACGGCAAACAAAGACAATTATAATGAATATACCGTTGGTGCTGTTGGTATTACAAGGGCTCAAGTTAATTCAAAAAAAGAAATTAAACTTATTATTACAGGCTTGGGTTATGTAATTACGAGAACTAATGTAATTTCAGCAAAAGATTTTTCAAAGGTTAAAGAAAATGGCAAGAAAGAAACAACCGCAAAACTTGTGGAGTAAAATTGCATATTTATTTTTAATATTTGGCATTTTTGTTTTTGCTAACCTTTATTGCTCAGATTTAGTTGTTCATAAAATTCAAAACGGTTTTAATATAGATAATGAATTATTTTCTTTAAACTACGTACAAAATTCAGGTGCAGCATTTAGTATTTTACATAACTATCCATTCTTACTTATAATGTTGTCGGTAACAGCACTTGTTGTATTATTTTCATACATAATAAGACATGCCGGAACAATGTCTTATTGCGGCATTTCTTGGCTTGCTGTTATGATGTCAGGAATTTTTTGTAATTTATATGAAAGAGTTATGCTCGGTTATGTAAGAGATTTTATTAATTTGAATTTTGTAAACTTTCCGGTATTTAATTTTTCCGATATGCTAATAAATATTAGTGTATTTGCAATTATAATTTTACTTTTAAAGAGAACTCAATTAAAACAATTATGAAATTTATTGTTGATGAAAATGATGAAAACATAAGACTTGATGCGTATTTAGCAAATCTAATAACAGATATTTCACGTTCAAAGTTGCAAAATGCGGTCAAAAATGGTGATGTTCTTGTAAACGGAACAGAAAAAAAGCCATCCCATAAATTACATGATGGCGATGTAATTGAATTTGAACCGCAAACTGTTGAAGAAGTAAAAATAGAAGCTCAAAATATTCCTCTGGACATTATTTATGAAGATGAAAATATGCTTGTTGTAAATAAACCATCAGGTATGCTTACTCACCCGACAACAATTGAAAGAGAAAATACACTTGTAAATGCACTTTTGTACAAATACGGCAATAATCTTTCAGATATAAACGGTGAATTCAGACGTGGGATTTTACACAGATTAGACAGGAATACGTCAGGACTTTTAATGATTGCAAAAAATAATGAGGCTCACGAATTTCTTGCAAACCAAATTAAAGAAAAGACGGCAATAAGAAGTTACTTAGCTATTGTTAAAGGCTCTGTAAAAGATGAAAAAGGAGTTATAAATCTTCCAATAGGCAGACACCCGACTCAACCACATAAAATGGCAGTTGTCGAGGGTGGTAAACCAAGCATTACCGAATATAAAGTTTTAGAACGATTTAAAAATGCAACATTTGTTGAACTAACCTTAAAAACAGGCAGAACTCATCAAATTAGAGTTCACATGAGCTATTTTAGAACTCCTGTTTTTAATGATAGTCTATACGGCGCAAGACCTGAAAAAATTAAAACCCAAGAACAAGTTTTACAGGCCTACAAATTGCAGTTTACAAAACCTTTCTGTGATGAGATAATAAATTTAGAAATTGAACCTGATGAAAAAATACAAAAGGTTCTCAAATATTTAAGGAGTCAAAAATGATTATATTTTTAAGGTTAATATCAATATTAATACTGGCAGGAGCAGGATACCTTTGTTATGAATTAAAAGACTATAAACTCGCTATTTTTGTTTGCGGTGGATTTTTAACAGGTATAATGTTTGCGCTGTCTTATACTTTGGATATATCAAGGAAATTAAAGGCTTATAAAAGAGAATTGGAAAAAAGTTCAATAAACACAGACGAAAGCGATTCCAAAGTAAAAGTTCTCGAATCAAAAATAGAAGTTTTGGAAAAAGCCTTGAAAGATGCATTGAATAAATAAGGATGAAATATGTCAGAAATAAATACCGAATACTTGCAAAGATGTTTGAATACTCTAAAGAAATCTTATGAAATGATAAAATCCGTTCAAGAAGATACTATTGAATATGAAATGTATAGAAATTCACTTGTAAAAGGATTTGAAATGACTTTAGAACAAAGCGGAAAGTTACTTAAAAAGAAATTAAATCCCTATTTTGCAAGTAAAAAAATGGTTGATGCACTTTCATTTAAAGATATTTTCAGGAATGCAAATAAACATGGTTTGATGGAAGAAACGACTATTAATCGGTGGTTTAAATACAGAGATAACAGAAATAATACGGCTCACGATTATGGTCAAGCATTTGCGGAAGAAACTCTTACATTAATAGATGACTTTATTAAAGATGTGGAAAATTTAAAGAGAATTATTGACAATGACTAATTTGAACGTAAAACCTGAACATTTAAAAATGTTAAAAGATATTTTTGAACAATACTGTCCAAAAGCCGAAATTTGGGCTTACGGAAGCAGAATTAAAGATGATTCTCATGATGGAAGCGACCTTGACATGGTTGTAAAAAGTTTTAACGATGAAACTAAGAATATTACTGAATTAAGACAAATGCTCAATGACAGTAACATCCCATTTTTAATGGATATTACTGAATTTGACAAACTGCCAAAATCTTTTCAAACCGAGATTTTAAAAGAATATTTAGTGATTTAAAGCAGTAAATAGTGAATGAATATTCAACTCTCTATTCACTACTCACAACTCACCATTCACTACTTACATCTTGGATTAGCTTCGGTTATGGTTGTGCCATTAGGACATCTATTGCGACTGTCCAATTTTAAATAATCCATGTTGTCATAATTTATTATCCAAGTTGCAGCAGTATCACCCTTTGCATGAATCATTTCTAAGATTACATTGAATGAACTTAAATAGTCGAAAGGCATTGCTCCAACATTATCATATATTGCAAACACAAAAAAGTCTTTTCCATTAGTTTTCATTCCTTTGTTTGGACCATCTATATCTACATAAATTCTTGAGTAATCTTCATTATCATAAGTAAAAGCAATTGACGTACCATCAGCTGTTATTACTTTATAACTAGTAGTATCTTTATCCCATTCTTGAACTTCTTCGCCGTTTGAAGCCTTATATTTTCCCGAAGCAAAACATCCTTTACTTTCAAGTTGAGCACAATTTTTGGAAATTTTCATAAATTCAGTCATACGTTCACCAATACGTTTTGCTTTTGCCGTTGCATCTGCATCATTTATAAACCATTCATCAAATGGTCCATAAACAGCAACTGCACGACCAAATGCATCATTTAGATTTTGATATATCTTCTTAACTTTGGCGACTTTCTCTTTATCACCTGTTGAACTGTTTAAGTTTGGTAATGTCAATGCTGATACAATACCGATTACGCCCATTACAATCAATGTTTCTGCTAATGTAAATGCAATAAATCTTTTCATATTTATCCTACTTTCCGATTTATATTTTTGTATCATAACTTATAATTTATAAATTATAAATTATATTATAAAAGTTATATCATTATTCAACAAATAAGTCAATATTTATATACTTATAAATTATGAACAAGCAAGAACTACTTAAAAGATTTGGCAAAAATGTCAAAATCGAACGTATAAAACAGGATTTAACACAAGAACAATTTGCTGAAATAATGGACGTTTCGCAAAATTACATCGCAAATATTGAGTGTGGAAAAGCAAATATGTCGCTTGCGAAAGTGTTGGAATTATCAGAATTTTTGAAAGTTGATATTGATGTTTTATTAAATTTTAAATAATTTATTTGCCCAAATATTTTTGTTCTATTAATTTTTTTAACGCTCTTGAATAAGGGGCTTTTGGTTCTATTTCAAGAACTTTGTCTAACAATACTATCGCGCCCTCATAATCTTCTAGCTTTTTCTTTATCGTTGCCGCGTAATAATAGGCATCTATAAACTTTTCATCTAATTCAACAGCCTTTAATAAATCTCCCAAAGCCTCTTTTAATTCATCTTCAGTTTTTGTTTCAAAAGCAAGTATGGTCTGAGCCCTGTTATAATAAGCATCTATCATTTTTGCATCTATTTTTATTGCATTTGAATAATTTTCGTAAGCTGCCCTTAGCTGGTTCAGGTTATGGTACACAACCGCTTTTGAAAAGTGAATTAGAGCATTATCACTATTCAAATCAAGTGCTTTTTCTAAAGATTTTAAAGCATCTTGAAACTGTCCTTTATTGGTTAATTTTATACCTTCATCCAAATAAAATTTGTAGTCTTTTTCTGTCATTTTTAACCTCTAGTAAATATTAATATGCTTAGATTTTCTTGTCAATCGCACATATCTTAACAATGGACTTTACAATTTTGATTTTTTATTATAGAATTAACTCAAGGTTTCTTTGAAAAGAGAACGGGCTAATCCCGTTCTCTTTTTATCATAAGGGATAGCGTAATGAAAGAAGAAATTAACAGACACGAAATTCTTGAAAAAATCACACCACTAATTGAAAATACGGCAATGAGATTTAATCTTATTCCTGTTGAAATAGAATTCGTAAAAGAAAATCACCGCTGGTATTTGAGAGTTTATTTGTTCTCTTACGACCACCCTGTTACGTTGGATGATTGCGAAAATGTTACACGCAGTATGGAAGACTTTTTAGATGAACTCATCCCTTGCAAATATTATTTAGAGGTTTCATCACCGGGATTGGAAAGAAAATTCAAATCAGAAAAAGAATACATCATTTTCAGAGGAAGAAATGTAAGTATAAAATTAAAAGAACCTCCACAAGACGGTTCTGAACAAATATTTAAAGCAAAACTTATTGATTATGACGAGAACGAGGGAATAACTGTTATCAGACTTGAAGATGAAAAAGAAATGGTTATCCCTATGGATAAAATCAAAAATACAAGGTTATATTACGAATAAATAGTGAATTGTAAATAGTGAGTTGAATTTTATTTTCTACTCAACATTCACGACTCACAACTCACGAATAAATGAAAGGAAGATAAAATGATTAAAATTGGAACAGCATTGTTTGAAGCATGCGAAGAACTTGAAAGAGAACGCGGTATTTCTAAAGAAGTTTTAATTGCATCATTATGCGATGCAATGGTTGCAGCTTACAAAAAATCTATGAGATGTAAAGAAGCTGCTAACATTGAAGCTATTTTAGATGAACAATCAGGTGAAATTGGCGTATTCTGCACAAAAGTAGTTGTAGAACACGTTGAAGACGGTATGGAAGATGAACAAATTTCTCTTGCAGAAGCAAAAGAAATTGACGAAGATGTTGAAGTTGATGACGAAGTTAAAATCGAAGTTACACCTGAACAATTCGGACGTATTGCAGCTCAAGCCGCAAAACAGGTTATTACTCAAAGGATTAGAGAAGCAGAAAGAAATCTTGTTTTAAATGAATTTATGGATAAAAAAGGCACTCTAATCACAGGTATTATTCAAAGAGTTGAGGGCAGAAATGTTATCGTTAATATCGGTAAATCGGATGCAATCATGCCTGCAAAAGAACAAATCCCCGGAGAATATTACAAACCCGGTAACAGAATCAGAGTATTTGTTGTTAACGTAAAAGAAACAACAAGATTACCGCAAGTAATCGTTTCTCACGCACACGCAGAAATCGTAAGAGAATTATTTGAACTTGAAGTTCCTGAAATTGAAGATAATATCGTAGAAATTAAATCAATTTCCCGTGAAGCAGGTTACAGAACAAAAATTGCAGTATGGTCAAATGACCCTGAAGTGGATTCAGTAGGTGCTTGTATCGGACCAAGAGGTTCAAGAATTCAAACTATCGTTAATGAATTGAAAAATGAAAAAATTGATATTGTAAGGTATTCGGAAGATCCTGTTGAATACATTGTAAACGCTCTATCACCGGCAAGAGTTGTATCAGTTGATATTCTTGCAAATGATGAAAATGCACAAGAAGCAATGGTAGTTGTCCCTGACGACCAATTATCACTTGCTATCGGTCGTGAAGGTCAAAATGTTAGATTGGCTCATAAATTAACAGGTTGGAAGATTGATATTAAATCAGTTTCTCAAATGGAAAAAGCTGAACAAGAGGCTCAAAGAAATTACGAATATCAAGATGATGTTCAAGAAGAAGAACCAAAATATGATGAAGCTGAAATTAATGAAGAAATTGAAGAAGAAATGAATCAACAAGCTTTAGATGAAGAAGATATGGTTCAAGAAGAAGTTGAAGAAACTTCAGAAGAAGAATAAAAATGAGTTATAATGTTGGCAGATTTTATCTGCCAACATTTTTATAAAAGGAGAAAATTTATGAAAAAGATTTTAATTGCTATTTTTGCACTATTTTTAGGATTATCAGTAAACGCAGCAACAACTACAACTACTACCACATCAAATTGGGACTCTGCTGCAGCACAATCAAAATTAAATAACATTGCTTACAAAATTATCAAAGCAAATTCATTACCTAATGGAATTTCAATAAAAGTTTCAGATTCAGATGAAACAAATGCTTATGCAAACATAAATAAAGAAATCTATGTTTACAGAGGATTATTGAATTATGCAACAACTGACGAAGAAATTGCAGCAGTAATTTCTCACGAAATGGGACACATTATCAATGGTCATAATGCTAAACAATCTATCTTAAATACTGTAATTGCAAACATAACAGGTGATGCATCAAAATCAGTAGGTGCAGCAGCCGTTCAAGAACTTTCAAGTGCTAAATTAAGCCGAAAAGATGAATTTGAAGCTGATTTATCAGGTGTAGATTTACTTGTAAAGGCTGGTTACAACCCACTAGCAATGATTTCTGTTTTAAACAAAATCTGCGGAAACTACATTGATATAATCTCAACTCACCCATCAGGAGAAAAAAGATTAATGAATGTATATGACTATGTTTCATACAATTACCCTGATTGGGCAAAAAAAGGCTACAATTCCGATTCTTACAAAAAAGCTTATGCCCTAATAAGTCTTAATGTAGAAGAAAGAAATGCAAGCAAAAAATTAACTAAAAAATACGAAAAACAACAAGAAAAACTTAAAAAAGAAAAAATTAAACGTGCTAAGAAAATGCTAAAAGCAAATAATGGTTGGAATAGCGCATATAACACATTATTACTTTTGAATAGTACTGAAAGTTCCTCAAATCAATGATAACAAATTGTTATACTAAAAAACCGAGAAAGTAAAATTTACTTTCTCGGTTTTTTAGCTAAATATTTAAAAAATGTTTGTTTATCTAAATCTACTGCACCATAGTTTTTATAATTACCAACATTTTGTATCATTTTATCTGTAATAGTAACAAGTTCTTTTTTACAATTTTTGTTTATTTTATTATTTAAAGTTATCATTTCATCTTTAATTGGAGGCTCTACAGAATTCACATATTTTACATAAAAACCTCTGTAGAATTCAAAAGACGGAGTTATCATCCCTAATATCAAAGCCGTATACAATAAGCTTTTTCCGACAACAGATGTTTTTTTATCAAACAGATATTTTATGACAAGTACAAATAAAACGAATAGGGCAGGTATTGATGCACGCATACAAAAATCAATATTATCACCTATTCTAAAAAATAAAACAAAAATTAGTGATAGTAAAGAAATATAATATAATGGATTTTTAACATTTTTAATGAGTATAAATAAGAAAAATAAACCTGTTTCAATAAATACAAATTCCAAAACGGCTAAAGGGGCTTTAATTACAGAAATTTCGTGTTCATTAGCCGTAATATTGGATGAATAATACAAGTAAAATATAGGTATCAAAACCAATAACGACAGTATATTTTTTATACAGAACAAATCTTTAAAAAATAATGATATATGCTTTTTTACAAATTGCCGTACAAATCTAACAACCGCCATAAAAAAGAAATATATACATAATCCAACAAACGGTAAGGGAGCGTAAAACAAACATAATGAGCCATAAAATCCGTAATTGGATATATTAAACGGTCTTTTCAAAAACAATGCCGTAATCAACCAAGGAGCTATAGCTTGATTGTATACCCAAAATAATAAAGTCGTATTACTGCTAAATTGCCAGCCGTAATTGTGCCATTCAATATGTAGTATCTCATAACTATTGTTTTTACCGTATAAAATGTCTAATCCTGAAAAAAATATAAATAGAAATACAACAAGAAATATTTGTTTTTTCTTTGACGCCGTAAGTAACGAAAGGTGCAAAAATACTAATACCACACCAATAACAGAATATAAAAGATTAAACAAATTACCAATATTAAAAGCTGTTTCAGGAGTAGCATGCAAAAATAAGACAGCCTTGCCAACCAAAGCTCCAGGTAAAAATAAGCCGAAATAATATACTAAAGCAGCCCCGTTGTCATAAATAACAGGATAAGAAAAGTTTATCAAATCTCTAAAGATTGCACTTCGCCAATGCCAATCGGGGCTTTGATAATATAATCCGCCAATACCTGCCAATATACACCATATCAATGCTATTATTACCAAAAATAACAGCTGAAACTTTGTTATTTCTACTTTTCGATTTAATAGGCTCTTAAAAACCAGCTTAATTATACAAAACAGAACAATACAAGATAATACTGAACAAAATGGATTTAGCCAACCAATAAAAAAAATGACCATTGGCAAAATCAAGTATAATATTGTAAACTTATCTAATGTTTTTACTTGCATATCTAAAACAAAAAATCTATACTTAGATTATATCATAAGGGTTATAAAATGCAGTTTAAAAAGATATTTTGGTATTTCATTTCAATTTTATTTGCAATATTTTCAACATTGTTTATTGCTGCAATATTATCACATATTTTAAATACTGTTTTATTTTTTAGCGTTTTTTTGATTGCAATAGTATTATCTGCTATGTTGACAATAATTTGGCATATACAAAACAAAAATCTATTTGAAAGCTTACTCTACTTTATATCAATTTCACTAATTTGCATAAATATTAATTTGATTGCACCAGTGTTTATTGACAGAAGTTTGTCAGTTTTCATTTATTTTTATTCAACCGAAAAAGGTTCTATTTCTACAGATATATATGATGAAAATTTTAATAAAGAATTCACATTAAGACGGATAAAAGATGCCGAAAAAATGAAATTTATAACATGTGAAGAAAACATTTGCAAGCCGACATGTAAAGCTAAATTAGCTTACTATTTGTTAACTCCTTTGGGCAAAATAACAAATTCATTAGACAATTACAAAAAATTCAGACAATCAATAGATAAAAATAAATAAAACCTATCCTTATGCCTAATTGTTTGTTATAAAAAAATTTGCGATAATTATTAATCGAAATCGGAAAGTGTGAAGTCTGAACCCAATTTTTGTTTTAATTCTTTTATTAAATCAACAATGTCAACATCTAAACCTTCAGCAACTTTCCACAAAGACTGTAACCTTATGTCTTTACATAAACCAAGTTCGATTTCTCGCCATGTTGCTTTAGGAACAGAAGCTTCCGCAGAAATCAAATAAATAGATTTATTAAGACTTTTTCTGTGAGATTGTATAATTCCACCAAGTGTTTTCATAAATTTATTATTATTATTTTCTATAGATTCTTGCATATAAGTAATATTAGTGCTAAATTAAAAATTATAGGCTGCTATTTTAACCTAGTTGAAAGGAAAATTTGAAACAATTTATTTTACTAATTTTTATTTTAATATTTTATATTAATCCTGTATTTGCCTTTGAATATGGGTACACAAATGAGGGTTACAAGTACGTTAAACATAAGCATAGCGAAGCTTCTTATCAACACGCTTGGTGTTCGGCGCACAATGGAATTGAAGAATATCAAAATAAAGATTTTACTCGTGTCGACTGTCTTACAAATACACATGCAGTTGAATTTGATTTCTCTAACAAATGGGCTGAAAGCATAGGACAGGCGCTTCATTACCAATACATGACAGGCAAAAAAGCTATGGTCGTTTTAATTCTTGAAGAACCTCAAAAAGAAATGGTCTATTTTAACCGAGTAAAAAAATTAAGCGAAATCCATAATTTTGACGTAGATTTTGTAACACCCAAAATTCTTTGTATAAAATCAGATGGTCAATGTAATTACGAAGATTGTAAATGTCATAGAAAGAAATCAAAATCCTAAGAATAAATCAATTTTAAGACATAAATATCATTTTCACTTGGAATTGCTATATTTTTCTTATGAGGAACAAACATTGCATCATCAATTTCAACACCATGCCCCAGCCCTAAAGAATGACCTAATTCGTGTAAAATTGTTGCAAAAATACTTTCATTTGTCGTATTTTTTCCTGAATATTCGTTTGGCAAGCCAATATCAATAATAATCTTCTTAAAAATACCGTTTATTATGCTTGGATATTTACACATTCCCTCAAAAACCCTGCCCACTTTTGTCCAATGAATTACTACATCTGCATTTGACGGTGTGCTTATTTTATTGAATAAAACTTGTATATTATTTTCTGTTAAAACTTTGTTCCAAACAGAAATCGCCTTTTCAACTTCAGAATACAAAAATGCTTTATCTGAAATATTCGCAGTTATTTGAGTTACAAAAACGTGAATAACATTTTTATCCCATTTACAAAATCTGCCATTAATTTTTGAATCTTCTATGTATTTGTTTATATCGGAAGATAAAGCCATAATTTATATTTTCTTCAAAACCTTTTCCAGTCGTTTTAATTTTGCTTTAGATGTACCTATACCGCATAAAAGCATTGTTGATTTATCATTTGTTTTTTCATCTTCAATGCCTAAATTATAAAGTTTTTCAGATAATTCAAAACCACTCAGACCTTGCTTTTTAATTAATATCTTTGTTACATCGCCATTGAAAAATTCTATATTTCGGCAATTTTTCTTTAAATCATTTATATTGGTAATTAATTCATCTATTTTTGCTCTGCCTTTTTGAGAGTTTAAATAATTAATATTTTTTTCAATAGACATAAGCATTGCATAGCTCGGAGAAGTTGTATTTATTTTTGCTAATGCCTTTTCAATATCTAAATATGTATTAGTATGCAAAAGCGCTGTCGGATTTAAACCTCCTGCGGTTTTATGTAGTGATTGTACGGTGAAATCAGCTATATTTACCGCACTTTCAGGTAATTTATCGGAAAACGGATATAATGCACCGTGAGCCTCATCTGCAATTAAGTATGCTCCATATTTTTCACAGATATTTTTTATTTTTTTTATATCCGATACAACTCCCTCATAACTTGGCGAAGTTACAATGACAATTTTAATTTTGTTTTTTTGCAAATGTTCTTCTAAATTCTCCGGAATTAATTTATCATATATGCCCCAGTCAGAAATTTTGTTTAATGAATAGTAAATTGGTTCAGCTCCGGCAAGTTCTACTGCGTTTTTATGGCAAATATGAGCGCTATCCCATATTAAAACTTTATCTCCTTTTTTCGTACAAGCCAAAACAGAAGCAATTATCCCGCTTGTAGAACCGTTTGTAAGAAATAGAGTTTTGTTTGTTTTATAAATTTTTGAAGCATTTATTTGAGCTTTTTCTAAAGCTTCTTGAGGATTATGAGTATCAGTTTCTGATATATCATACTTATAAAACTGACTAAATTTTGAGGTTATAAAAAATTTTTGACCGTGAGAGGGTGTCGTAAAACAAGTCTTAAATCTTTTTATTTTAAAAATATTCGATAAACTCATTATTCTTTACTTTCAAGATCCAAATCACTTTCCTCAGAACCTAAATCTTCAAAATCACTGTCATCAAGGTCATCTAAACCTTCTTCTTTTAATATTTCTTCAAGAAGTGAATTTGCATAACCTAGCTTAGCTTTTTTCACAATCTTAGAAGATTCAATAATCATACCTATAATCCAGCCCAATGCGTACATTATCAAAACCGCAGGAATAACTTTAACACTTGACGCAATTAAAGAAGTATATGTTATACCACCGTTTTGATATAAAGCACAACTGCCAAAAACAAGCAGAGACAGACATGCCATAAGCATAGCCAAATTTTGTTTGTATTGTATCTTTTTTATTGCCATAATAACCCTGAATTAAAGAGCAATATTTATTGATTTTTTTCTTCAACGTTTTTGTTCATACAATGTTGAATTAATATCATTTTTTCAACATTTGGTTGTTTTACAAATCTGCCTGAAAGAATATATTTACCGCTATCTAATTTTTCCATTCTTATAGGCTGCAACCAGCAGTAAATTGTTTGTTCTTCGTCTAATTTAATTTCAATTTTATACTCTTTATCCAAATTAATAGAGTAATTTGTACTAAATTTTAAACCACCTGCAGAAATATCTATTGTAGATATATCATAAGAATTACCTTCTTCATCAACCATTGTGGTTTCTGTAATTAATTGAACACGAGTAAATTGACGTCTTTGTAAAAATCTGTGTTTGATAGGATTTGCAACAAATAATTCGTTATTTTCCATTTCCGTAACGTGAGAAGTGAAATACAAAACACCGTGGGCTGTTCTTGAATAAAAATCACAAATATGTTGCAATTTTATACCTGTTGTCGGATATTTCATTTTCATTCTGAAACCTTTATCTGACACCTCTGTTACTAATCCTTTATTAGTAAAATTAAAGTCTTTTGGTATAATTGTTACATTTTGATCCGGTTGTACAAGTGTGTTCATATTTTAACCTTTCTATACTGTGCTTTTTGATACTCTTACAATACCCACAGATTTAACTTTTATATTACTGCTAATTTCATTATACGACATAATTGAAAATTGTGGGTAATAATTTTCAATAAATCTTCTAAATTGTAACCTTATTGGAGAAGAACATAGTATAACAGGCTGACAATTATATGTCATAAGAGCTTTTTTAATTTCGTTATCAAGACTGCTATACAATTGTTTTGAATATGTAGGGTCTATTGTCATATTTTGTCCGTCAGGACTTATACCTTGGGCAAGAGTTTTTTCAACATCAGGAGAAAGAATTATAGCCATAAGCTCGCCGTTGTCAGCTAAGTTTTGTTTACAAATACTTCTTGCTAAAGCTTCTCTTACTCTTTCTGTTAAGAAATTGTAATCTTTACTAAATTTGGATTCTGAACTTATTGTTTCTAAAATAGTTCCTAAATCACGAACAGTAACTCTTTCTTTAAGAAGATTTTTAAGAACTTGTTGAATATCACCGATAGTCATATCTTTCAATAAATCATCAACGTAAACATCGCCGTTTTCTTTTCTCAAATTATCAACAAGCTGTTGAACGTCATTTCTTGTTAGAATATCTGCTGCATTCTTTTTAATAACCTCTGTTAAGTGCGTAGACAAAACAGCAGACGGGCTTACAACAGTATAACCATACATTTCTGCATAATCTTTTTGGTCTTCTTCAATCCATAAAGCAGGTAATCCAAATGCAGGCTCTATAGCACTTATACCCTTGATGTTAGGATTTTCATCTCCGCCTGAAGCGTTCATTGCTAAATTTCTGTCAGGATATATTTCTCCTGCTTCAATCGGAACACCTTTTAATTTTATTTGATAAGTATTTGGTGAAAGTTGTAAATTATCTCTTACTCTGATAGAAGGCAAAACAATACCCAAATCAAGAGCCGTTTGTCTACGGATTTGAGCTATACGTTCAAGTAAATCTCCTCCCATTTCAACATTCAAAAGCGGAACTAATCTATAACCAACTTCAATTTCAATTGTTTCAACGGCAAGAAGTTCCATAACACTTTCACGTGTTGCCTTTTTAGCTCGTTTACCGGATTTTTCAGCCTTTTCTGCGGCCTCTTTTGCTTTTGTTTCTTCTTCTTTTTCTTTAACTT
>Ga0256405_10003472_pt1 | contig 32334 bp, 28 predicted proteins | sample RumenRJG_02DNA_FD_189096 | JGI IMG/M metagenome (GOLD analysis project Ga0256405, IMG submission 189096) | Bovine rumen microbial communities from Lethbridge, Alberta, Canada - RJG_02 | ecosystem: Host-associated > Mammals > Digestive system > Stomach > Rumen | place: Canada: Alberta...
GGTCTTAATGAATTCTTTTGGATATTTTGATTCTCTAATTTTCATGGCAAACACCCCCTTGATGTTATGCCTCGAGAATACAAAAAGTTTAGGATTAGTTAAACAATGCCGAAGATTGACCTGTTACCTGATATTCAAATGATCAAAAACAGACTCTGAGTTGCAACCACTTGAGTAGTATGCATTAAGCATCTCAGCAGCCATGGTTTTACCAAAGCGTCTTGGTCTTGATACACAAAAAAATTATCGCGGCTGCCTAATAGACGGTTAGTAATCGTTAGCAAGTTGCTCTTATCAACATAAGGCAAAAATCCTTTTAAATCACCAATGAAATCTTCATTTCCTGCATTAACAATCACAACAGCTATCCTCAATCAGCTACATTAAGTTCATTATAGATTAAGCAACTAAATATTTGTAAGAGCAGTATTGCAAAGACATGATTTTAGGTGGGAATTTTTCCACCTAAAATAGAAAAGTAAAGGTAATTATTTGAATTATAAGAAGTTAACAAATTGCATTAGTCAGGTACAATGATGTCGTCATCGATATCTTCATCAGGATCAACTGACTTCATATCGCTTTCATCATCATATCTGTCTTGCTCAATTGACATCTTCTTGTCAGAGTCATCTTGATATAGAGCTTGAGAGTCATCTTCATCATCATTTAATGAGATATCAGGTAATTGCTCTTTGTCATATGGGAAGTTTAAAAGAGCATTAGTCTGAACCACAGCAGCTACGCCTTTAACAAACTCAGCTCTCCAAGTATCAATTAAACCTTTTGAGATTAGATCTTTTAGATAACGGCTTAGTGCATGGTAGTAATCAAGCCAGAGGTTGTTTAAGCGATTAAGCTCAGCACCATCATCTTCGTTAACAGAGGTGATAGAGTCTAATCTGTAGTTGAACTCTTTGGTGTAGGTGTTATAAGCCTTGTGAGCCTCATAACCACAAATATCATTATCACGGCTTGAGATACACTCACGTAATAAGAAGTAATCACCAAAACCATAGATCTTAAATAAAGATAAAACTGTAACTCCAAGATTCCCACGAGGGTGCTCGCCTACAGCATCATCAATACCGTCGTTAAAGAATTTTGAATCTTGCCACTGCTTTGCAAAGGTATCCCACTTGTCTAGTACTTTCTTGTAAAGATTAGTATTAAGTGGTGAGGTTCTCATGTAATCATCAATGCCTTTAATGCAGTTTTCAGAGGCAAAGTAGAACTGCTCACCATTAGTGCCTTCAAAGAATGAGCACTGCGCCTCAAGAGGTTCATGAGTTAAGGTCTTACCACCACTTCCCTGCTTAAAAGCATTTTCTGATAATAATCTAATGCCTTGAGGACGTCCTGCTAAACGCCATACACGCATCAGCATTTGTCTGTAGACAATAGGTCTTATAGCCTGTGCTTGTTGAATATTAGGAAGAGAGGCACATAACTCTCTGTAAAAATCTGACCACTGCTTTAGAGCTTTTTCTACAGAGCTTACTGCATTGACATTACCACGTACACGACGGTGTAAAACTGATGAGTACTTTAAAAGCTCCATCTCATAGCGATTATCTACATCATAAACTAAGGTAGTTGGATCGCCATTTAAATTCTTAATGTTGTAGTAGCTTGATGGTAACTCTTTAATACGGTTGTGACCAACTAATGAGTATAAAACTATGTACCAATCAGCATCATCTGCTCGTACCCCAAGATTTAAGTTAGCACTAGGAGTAAGGTTTACAACTTCATTCCAAGACTTAACATACTTTTGATAGCTTGAGGTCTTGTCATTAAAGAGTTTAAAGATAAAAGATAGTGGGCCAATACCATCTTTTTTATAAAATCTATCTAAGGCTAAATGACAGGCTTTAGAGTTTGTAAACTTGTAGTAGCCAGGATGAGTCATCGAGGTACATAAGTTATCTAAATCGTCGATGGTAATTTTTGTGTATCTATCTTGTGGCCATAAAAGAGATGATAACAGTGGATAATTGCATTTAAAGCCACTGCCGATACATAGAGCAGTACACTCAGATGCGACATTACGTAAGGTCATATCAGCACCAGACATGCTGACCTCTACGACCTCAGGTATACCTAAAAACTTAGCATCATCTTTATCAAAGGATAAGGAGAGTTTTGTTGAATCAGGAAGAGCAATTAAAAGATTGCTGTCAATTTGCAAATCTAAAGAGTTACCAGAGACTTCTGCGTACTCTTCAGAGTCTAGCTCATCAGTTTTGACATGAACTTTAATTACAGCATCAGAGGCTAACTTATTAGGCAGTAAAAGGGTAAAGCGGTACTCATTAGCCGAATTTTTTGTACACAATACGGCCTGTAATTGCGAGTCTCCAGGAGTATTCACAAAGGCTGATACCTCGGTCTCTCCTGTAGGGTAAGTCAGATCGCCTGCTTCCCACATTGCTTTAGCATTAACATTAGTCCATAAGAAGATAAGACTTAATGTTATAAGTGTTAGTGACCTCATTAGTATTTCTAGTTTTAGTAATTATTATTTTTTGCTGAGAGCATAGTATATTACCAATTACTAAAAAATGTTACTTTGTCACAAAAATTTTTGTATTTTGCTTTGAAATGAGGATGTTTTTGAAAAGAATTTTAGATTATAGGTAAGCAAAAGGGGGCAATTTGTGCCCCCCTTGTTTTGATAGCTAATTATTAACCACCGAAGTTATCGAACAAGATGTTCTCATCTTCAACGCCTAATGAATGTAGCATATCAACAGCTGACTTAGACATCATTGGAGGACCACACATGTAGTACTCAACGTCTTCTGGGTTCTTGTGATCTCTTAAGTATTGCTCGTATAGAACGTTAGCAATGAAACCAGTTAAACCAGTCCAGTTGTCTTCAGGCTGTGGATCAGATAAAGCTAAGTGCCATGAGAAGTTTGGATGCTCTTTAGCTAATTGATCGAACTCATCTGCGTAGAATACTTCAGCAAGTGAACGAGCACCATACCAGAAAGAAATCTTACGCTTAGAATCTAATCTCTTTAACTGATCAAAGATATGTGAACGCATTGGAGCCATACCAGCACCACCACCGATGAATACCATCTCATTATCGGTCTCACGAGCGAAGAACTCACCAAATGGACCTGAAATGGTAACCTTATCACCAGGCTTTAAGCTCCAAATATATGAAGACATAATTCCTGGAGGAGCTGATGGGTTGCTAAATGGAGGGGTAGCAATACGAACATTTAGCATGATTAAGCCCTTTTCACCTGGGTAGTTAGCCATAGAGTAAGCTCTGATGGTTGGAGTATCTACCTTTGAAACTAGCTTATCAAAACCAAAGTGCTTGAATGCGCCCTGGAATCTTGGCTCAATGTCAAAGTCTGCATACTTAACAGTGTGTGCAGGAGCTTCGATCTGAATGTAACCACCAGCGCGGAATGGAACTTCCTCGCCCTCTGGAATACGTAGACGTAACTCTTTAATGAAGGTAGCAACGTTGTGGTTTGAAATAACCTCACATTCCCACTTCTTAACACCGAATACAGATGCAGGTAATTCGATTTCGCAATCGTTCTTTACAGTAACCTGACAAGCTAAACGCCAACCTTCTTTAATCTCTTTCTTTGTGAAGTGAGAGTACTCGATAGGTAATACGTTACCACCGCCTTGAGTTACCTTAACCTTACACTGACCACAAGCACCACGACCACCACAAGCTGATGATACGAAGATGCCCTTTTCTGATAAGTCATTTAATAACTTACCGCCAGCTGGGCAGGTTAAAGCCTTCTCAGGGTCACCGTTAACACCAATCTTGATGTCACCAGATTGCACTAAGAATTTTCTGGCTACAAGGATCAATGCTACCAAGATAACTACGATAGCAACGAACATGATTACGCCAGATACAATAGTAAACATGTATCCCCCTTATAACTGAATACCAGAGAAGGACATGAAAGCAACAGCCATCAAGCCTGCAGTGATAAAGGTTAAAGGTAAACCACGTAGACCAGCAGGTGCACTTGCATACTTTAACTTCTCGTTAATAGCAGCTAAGATCACGATTGCTAATGCCCATGAGGAACCAGAGCCTAATGCATAAACAACAGACTCACCAAAGTTGTATTCACGTTGTACCATGAATGACACGCCTGCGAAGATAACGCAGTTTACGGTGATCAATGGTAGGAAGATACCTAGAGCTGCGTACAATGAAGGTACGTACTTATCTAGGAAGATTTCCAAGATCTGAACTAAGGCTGCAATAACACCAATATAAGTGATGAAGCTTAAGAATGATAAGTCTAAGCCTGGCATCAATGCATCTGGTTTTAAGATGTAAGTATTGATTAAGTTATTTACAGGAACAGCTAAGACCTGAACCATGATAACAGCTGCGCCTAAGCCTGCTGAGGTAGATACTTTCTTAGACACTGCTAAGAAGGTACACATACCTAAGAAGAAGGCTAAAGCCATGTTCTCAACGAAAACACTCTTAATAAAGAGGGATAGATAATGCTCTAACATTATTAGTAATCCTCCCTATGAGTATCGTAAACTAGAGGCTCTTGTAGATCCTTACGAACTGACTTAACAGCCCAGATTAAAAGACCTAATAAGAAGAATGAGCATGGTGGCATTACTAATAAGCCGCATGGTACATACCAACCGCCGTTGTTTACAGACTGTAACAAGGTTAAACCAAACCAAGTGCCAGAACCGAAAATCTCACGGATAGATGCAACAACGCATAGAACTAGTAAGTAACCAATACCATTTCCTAAACCATCTAATAGTGCAGGAAGTGGCTTTGACTTAAGAGCGAAGCCCTCAGTTCTACCCATTACGATACAGTTAGTGATAATCAAACCAACGTAAACTGATAACTGCTTTGATAGATCGTAAGCAAATGCCTTTAAGATCTGATCAACTAGAATAACTAGTGATGCGATAACAGTCATCTGAGCAATAATACGTACAGAGTTAGGGATGAAGTTACGAACTGTTGAGATAGCTAAGTTAGCTAGAGCACAAACGAAGGTAACTGATAGACCCATAACAAATGCAGTCTTCATGCTAGATGTAACAGCTAAGGAAGAGCAGATACCTAATACCTGAATCATTACAGGGTTATTTGCAATGATTGGGGTTAGGAAAGTTTCCTTTAAACTAGGACCCTTACTCATTTATAATCTCCCCTTTTGCAAGTTTCTCTAAGAAAGGTCTGTAAGCATTGCCAAACCAGTATTTAGCAGTATTGTCAACGCCAACTGAAGTTAGAGTTGCACCTGATAGAGCATCGATCTCGAAGTTCTGATCTTGTGCATTCTTCTTAATGGTGAACTTGTAAGCACCATTCTCATCAGTTAGTTTCTTGTCAACCCATAACTGCTTCCAACGTGGGTTTTCAATCTCACCACCTAAGCCTGGGGTCTCACCGTGTGAGTAGAAGGTAACAGCCTTGATGGTATTGCCATCTTTAGGATCAAGAGCTACATAACCGAAAACAGTTGACCATAGGGCCTGACCATAGAATGGAAGGATCACACGTTGAACTTGACCTTGCTCATCTTTAGCAAAGTAAACAGGCATGTATTTTGCGTGAGATAAAATCTTAGCAACGTCTTGATCTTTTGCAATTGCAACAGATGACTCTGGCTTCTTAGCAAGAGATGCGAAGTTGTAGCCTTCGATTTGATCAGCAGGAACAGCTGAGTCTGCTAAAGCGCCAGTCTCAACATCAATTAAGTGTGACTCAATGTGAGCAGAGAAAGTCTTAGCTACAGAGCCTTCAACTTCAAAGCCTGATACCTTTATGATGTTAACCTGACGGTCATTTGCAACAGCTGCTGTCTTGAATGGATCAAGTAGCACTACTGCAGATGAAACGATCACAGAGCATACTAAGCAGAAGGTAACAATAACTACAAAGGTACCTAATACGGAGTCTTTATTTAGCTTAGACACGGGCTAATCTCCTCTTAATATTGCGCTGAGTTGCTAGGTAATCAAATAGAGGTGCCCAGCAGTTAGCGAATAGAATAGCAAGCATCATGCCTTCTGGGTATGCAGGGTTTACGGTACGGATCAAGATCACCATGATGCCGATTAGGACACCAAATGCCCACTTACCTTTGTTAGTAAATGAACTTGATACAGGATCGGTTGCCATAAATACGGTACCGAAAGCAAAACCACCTAGAACTGCGTGCCATGCAAATGGCATTGAGAACATAGCGTTAGTTGCTGAACCGATAGAGTTGAATAGTAATGAGGTTAGGAAAGCACCAATTAAGATACCAACCATGATACGTAGTGAAGCTACGCCGGTTGCTAAGATAATTAAAGCACCAACTAAAATCATTAGGGTTGAACCCTCACCGATAGAGCCTGGGATGTTACCTAAGAAAGCATCCATCCAGTTGATTGCATTACCAGCTGAATCCTTTAGAGCATCTGCACCACCTGCTGCCCATTGAGCAAGAGGAGTTGCACCTGAGAAACCATCTACTGGAACCCAGCAGTTAGTACCTGAAATTGATGCAGGATAAGCGAAGAATAGGAATGCACGGCCACATAGTGCTGGGTTTACAAAGTTTCTACCAGTACCACCAAATACTTCTTTACCGATGATAACACCAAAAGAAATACCTAAAGCAGCCTGCCATAGTGGCATGGTTGGAGGTACAACTAATGCGAACACGATAGAAGTTACGAAGAAACCTTCGTTAATCTCGTGGTGACGAATTAAGCAGAATAAAACTTCCCAGAAACCACCTACTGCGAATACTACGATGTAAATTGGTAAGAAGTAAACTGCACCAATAATCATCTTTGAGTAAACGCCAGCATCAGAGCCTAAGCTTGCACCTAGAAGCTGAGCGATAGCATAGTGCCAATCACCGCTAAATAGGCTGTAGCAAGTAGAAGCAATTTCTTGAGCATTTGGCAATGTTGCAATCGCACCTACGGTCTGATTACCAACATTGTATAAGCCCCAGAACATTGCAGGGAATACAGCAAACCACACAATGATCATGATACGCTTTAAGTCAGCGAAATCACGAACGTGAGTCTTACCTGTAGTTACACGGCCTGAGCTGTATAAGAAAGTGAAAGTACCCTCAAATAAAGGATAGAACCATGATAGTAGGCCACCCTTTGTAAAGAGTAATGAGTATTTCTTTAACAAATCTAATAACACAGATTAACCCTCCACTTCGATCTTAGTTAAACTTCTACGAAGTAGTGGACCAAAGTCGTTCTTGCCAGGGCAAACATAAGTTGCAAGAGCAATATCTTCTTCAGCGAACTCTAAGATACCAAGTAGCTTTGCCTGATCAGTGTCATTGATATCAATAGCACGAACAAGCATAGTTGGTTCAACCTCATATGGTGCTAGAACTTTTTCATAGCAAGCAATAGGAAGGATTGAACGAGGACCACCGTTTAAAGCGGTATTGAAGGTATATTTGCTTGGCTTGATGAAGTTTGCTAAGAATGCACGAGTAGCTGAGTGGCGGTGTACACCTAAGCCCATCCAGTTTTGTAAGAAGAACTCGTTAGTCTTGCCTTCTTCAAGTAGAGCAATACCTAAGTGGTAACGACCTAAGTAAGCCCAAGGACCTACAGCAGTGTTGCCCCATAGAACGGTACCTGCAATTACGCGAACGCCATTTGCAGTCTTCTCAATCTCACCTGCGGTAAGTTCTGCAGTTGATGCACCAAGAATAGTCTTTACTAAACGTGGGTTCTTAGCCTGAGGGCCTGCAAGAGAGATAACGCGAGTATTGTATAACTCACCTTCAACGAATAAGTGACCAATAGCGATAACGTCTTGATAGCCGATATGCCATACAGTCTTAGTCTCTGAAACAGGATCTAAGTGGTGAATGTGAACACCAGCTAAACCTGCAGGATGACAACCAGTGAAAGTTTCCTCTACAACGTTGTTAGCGTCTGCTTTTGGTAACTCATAGTTGCCTTTGCAAACGTAAACTTTGAAATCGCCAATGCGGCTTAATACCTTAAGGCCGTTTGCAAAAGCTGTAGCTTCAGCATCGATAATTACCTTAGGATCAGCAGCTAAAGGATTGGTATCCATGGCTGTTACAAAGATTGAATGAGGTAGTGTACCTACAGCAGGTACTTTATCAAATGGACGGGTACGGAACGCAGTCCACATACCTGACTCTACTAACTCTTCAACAACTTCTTTTGAGGAAAGGCCTAACAACTTATCAGCAGGAGTTTTCTTAAACTCAACGCTCTCACCGTTAGGATCTACTTCAATTACTAAAGACTGGAATGCACGACGCTCGCCACGATTGATAGCTACAACAGTACCAGCTGCTGGTGCTGTAAAACGTGATCCAGGATTTTTCTTATCTTCAAAGAGAACCTGACCTTTCTTGACTTTGTTGCCAGCTTCAACAGACATTGATGGACGAAGACCTACGTAATCTGAACCAATTAAGGCTACATGCTTTACTGCAGGACCATCGCTCACCGTCTGAACAGGCTTGCCGTCAATAGGCAGATCCAATCCTTTTTTGATGTTAATCATAGACGGTTCCAATTTCAAAATTAAGGGGATGCTCCCCTATTACCTTACTTTGTCTAGACATAGCTGTTTGACTTTTTACGTGCGTAAAAAATCAAAAAACTACAAAGACAAGTTTTCACGTGAAATTTTATCATTAAAGGGGCATTTTTACCATTTAATTAAACTGAAATTTCACATCATTTCTATAATGTTAGATTTGTATCTAGCATTGTGCGTAAAAGGCTTGCACTACTTTTGAAAATATGATGTGAATTTTTTTCAAAATTTGAAAAATTTAAGAAAATGAGAATTTCACGAATGTAAATTGCAAAGGTTTGCACTCGTTAATTTGCTGTTAATTTGTGAAAATTTAGTGTCAAAATGAGACTGAATTGCAAGGACAAAATTGCTATTTTTTAAGACTAGTTATTTTGTAATTGAGGATCTTCTCCATGGAATGGAGCTACTTTTAAGAGTAGCAACATGCCAGGTACTGCCAAAATAGTGCAGACAATAAAGAAATTCTCCCAGCCCATAAACTCTACAATGTAACCTGTGGTTGCATTACAAAAAGTACGTGGTACAGCACTTAATGAGGTTAATAAGGCAAATTGGGTAGCTGCATAGGTCTTATTAGTTTGAGCTGATAAGAAAGCGACAAAACAAGCTGTACCTAGACCAGCGCCTAAGTACTCAGCAATTAAGACTAGGGCTAATTGCCAAATTGGAGGGGCGACATTGGTAGTAGCTCCAGTATGGGCAAGCCATACAAAGCCTAAAATGGTAATTAACTGACCAAAGCCAAAGTACCACAAAGCTTTGTTAATGCCGATTTTAAGCATGATGATACCGCCTAGGATACCACCTACAATCATTGACCAAAGACCTGCGTTTTTAGCAACAAGGCCGATGGTTATCAAATCATACTTTAAATCAATGTAAAAAGGGGTAGCTAAAGCAGTAGCCATGGAGTCACCTAGTTTGTAGCAAAATACAAAGAAGATGATAAATAAAAGAGATTTAAGGCCACGGCGATTTTTAAATTCTTTAAAAGGCTCGACAATCGCATCTTTTAAGTTTCTTGGCGCATTGATAACCTCCGGCTCTTTTAAAAAGAAGCTTAAAACTAAAGCTGGTAACATAAAAGCAGCTGTTATCAAGAACACCGTATTCCAAGTTAAAAACTCGGCTAAAATTAAAGATAAACCACCAGGAATTAAAGATGAACCACGGCTTGCAGTGATAAACAATGATGTTCCTAAGCCTAGTTCATTGTCAGTTAAAATCTCACGTCTGTATGCGTCGATAGCAATATCTTGAGTGGCTGAGGCAAAGGATAAAATTACCGATACAACCGCAATTACACCTAAGTTTTCTTGAGGGGCAAATTGTCCTAAAAGGAAAATGGAGATAAAAACTAAAACCTGTGAGATGATCATCCAACCACGGCGACGACCAAGGTTAAAAGGATTATATCTATCAACTAAGGGTGACCATACAAATTTCCAGGTGTAGGGGATCATGATTAAAGAGAATAATCCGATCTCTTTGAGGTTTACTCCCTCTTTACGTAAAAATGCTCCTAGTAAGGTTAAAACCACAAACAAAGGCATACCTGAGGCAAAACCTGTGCATAAACAGATAGCCATCTTTTTTGAAAAGATTTCTTTAAGTAATGTCTTTTTGGATGTGGAATTTGACAATTTAAAGCCTTAGATGTGTGTTTTAGATTGATAGTTTTTGATTGAAACTGTAGATGCTTTAGAAAAAAACGTCCCGGCACTTCTGCTAACAACCTTAAGTATTGAAAGCGTGCCGGGTTCTATTACTTACTATTATACACAATGGCAGTAATATTCATCAAAAGAGTTAATCTCTAAAATTCTCGTACTGTAGAGGTTGCTCAATCTTAGAGCCACGAACTAAAGCAATAGTTGCCTGTAAGTCATCGCGCTTTTTACCAGTTACACGTACAATATCGTCGTTAATCTTAGCGTCGACTTTGAGCTTAGCATCTTTAATTAACTTAATGATCTTCTTAGCAAGCTCTTTATCAATGCCTTCTTTGAAAGCTACGATTTGTAGAGATTTCTTGCCAGAGCGGGTGATCTCTTTAAATTCAGCAGCAGTTGCTTCAATGTTGCGCTTAATTAACTTTTGACGGAAGATATCATCCATCTGCTGAATTTGGAATTCTTCATCAGCCTCAAGCTTTACTTCGTTTTTAGCCTTATCAAAGTTAAAGCTAGCTTCTACGCCACGAAAATCATAGCGAGTTTGAAGCTCACGGTTAGCATTATCAACAGCGTTTTGTACTTCGTCTTTTTTAAGTTTTGAAACGATATCAAATGATGGCATAACTATTCCTTATTCTGTAATATGTTTTTGTAATGTAATTTTTGTAATATACAAAGTGTAGAGACTAGCCTAAAATCTTTTTAATTAAAGGCTCAACAGTATCTACAGTTAATCCTTCGTCATGTAAAAGCTCAGCGCGAGTGCCTTCCATTACAAAGTGATCACCAATACCTAAGCACTTAGTTTTAACCTGTGGATTAGCATTTAAGGCACATAAGGCAAGCTCTTGACCAATACCACCACTGACGACGCCCTCTTCAATGCTGATAATGTAGTCATGAGTCTTAGCAAGATTTGAAACTAATTCAGTATCAAGTGGCTTTACAAAGCGCATGTCAGCTAAAGTTAAACCGTACTTTTCACAAATAGGTTTAAAGGTATTAACCATGGCACCGAAGGCACAGATTGCTATCTTTTTGCCTTGAAGCACTACATTGCCCTTACCAATCTCAATAGTACTATCTAAACTTGGGATCTCTTTTAACTTCTCATCACTGCGTCTTTCATAGCGAACTACACAAGGACGATTGGCTAAATAGCCAGTTGTTAGCATTAGATACTGCTCTTTAAGTGATGACGGGGTCATGATCACCAAGTTTGGAATGCAGCGCATAAAGGCAAGATCAAAAATACCTTGATGGGTTGGACCATCAGGTCCTACGATACCGCCACGATCAACTGCCACTAAAATTGGTAAGTTTTGTACGGCCATATCATGGATTAAACCATCATAGGCACGTTGTAAGAAGGTTGAGTAGATAGCAACTACTGGGTGCATGCCACCTGCAGCAAGACCTGATGCGAAGACAAAAGCATGTTGCTCAGCAATGCCTACATCAAAGAATCTGTCTTGATACTCTTTAGCAAAGTTAGACATACCAGAGCCTACTGGCATAGCAGGAGTAATACCTACTAATTTGTCATCAACTTTAGCTCTGTCACAGAGCCAATTGCCAAACTCATCAGAATATGAAATTTTGCCATTATCGATACTATCTGCAATACCGACGTCTGGATCAAAGCAAGGCACGCCATGATATTTAGTTGGGTTTTGCTCAGCTTTTTCATAGCCTTTACCTTTCTTGGTAACGACATGAACAAACTGCAAACCACCAATCTTTTTAACGTTTTGAAGAATCGCTACTAAATTTTCAACATTATTACCATCAACAGGGCCAATATAGTTAAAGCCAAGCTCTTCAAATAAAGTACCAGGCATGATCATGCCTTTTACGTGCTCTTGAGCTTTTTCAGCAATTTCCTTGATGGTAGGTAAACTCTTTAAGGCTTTTTTACCACCTTCAATGAGTTTTACATAATATGGGTTAGCAAGAATTGAGGCTAGATATTGAGCAACTGAGCCTACATTGTTAGAAATACTCATTTCGTTATCATTTAAAATAACGATTAAATCAGTATCTTTAGTAGAGCCAGCGTTATTCATTGCCTCATAGGCAGCACCGCCTGATAAGGCACCATCACCAATGACTGCTACAACTTTATTTGGTAGATCTTGTGCTTTATTCGCAACAGCTAGACCTAAAGCAGAGCCAATTGAGGTTGAAGCATGCCCTGTTGATAACACATCATACTCACTTTCCCCACGCCAAATAAAAGCATGCAAACCATTTTTCTGTCTAATGGTTCTAAGCTCATCTTTGTGGCCTGTTAAGATCTTATGAGGATAGGATTGATGGCCTACATCCCAAATGATTTTATCTTTTGGGGTGTCAAAAACATAGTGAAGTGCAGTAGTAAGCTCTACTACAGCAAGACCTGATGCAAAGTGTCCTGCAGTTTTACTTACAGAATCAATTAGAAATGAGCGCACTTCAGCGCATACGTCTTTAAGCTCACTTACAGGAAGTGATCTTAAATCTTTAGCGCTTTTAATCTTATCTAAAAGTGGTGTTGCAATATCTGACACTTAATGATCTCTTTGAACAGTAAATAAAGCAAACTGCTCTAATAAGGTGGTATCAATATCTAAAGTTTTTAAGCAAGAAATCGCCTTTTGAGCACACTCTTGAGCGTACTCTTTTGCTTTTTCAATACCCATGAGGCTTGGATAAGTACTCTTATCAAGGCTGATGTCCGCACCTTGAGTCTTACCCATCACCTTAGTATCGCCAATTACATCTAAAACATCATCCCAAACTTGGAAGGCAAGACCCGTCCAGGTAGCGTACTCATCTAAAGTTTTAACCTGATTCTCAGTTACATTATCAGCACTATATGCGCCCATTAGTACAGCAGCTCTAATTAAAGCACCAGTTTTCTTAGAGTGTAGTAAACGTAACTTCTCAAGCTCTAAGTGTTTACCCTCAGAGTCAAGATCAATTGCCTGTCCGCCGCACATACCAGAGTAGCCAGCTTTTGTTGCTAGGATATGGGTTAGTTTAGCAATACTTTGATTTGATAAATTTGACTTTGGATCAGAAACGAGCTCAAAGCCCATAGTTTGTAGAGCATCACCTGCTAGTAACGCTACAGTCTGACCAAATTTAACATGCACAGTCTCTCTGCCACGACGTAATTTGTCATTGTCCATCTCTGGCATGTCATCATGAATAAGTGAGTAAGCATGGATACACTCAATGGCAGATGCGGCAAAGTCAAGTTTTTTAATGTCTTGACCTAAAGCTAAACCTGTAGCGTAAACTAAAAGAGGACGAGCTCTTTTACCACCTAGTAAAAGACCATAACTCATAGCATCTTTTAAATTAGGTGCTGCATCATCGAAGCTTTGAAGGTAGTCTTTCATAAACTCGTTGACACGAGTTGCTACCATTTGAGCAAACTCTTTTAATTCCATACTTACATCCAATATAAAATCATCTAACGTGATTTATTGCACTATTTCTAAACAATTATTATCTAGACAATTATTCTAAACTAAAAAAGGCTTTTCTTCATTTTGACATCTTGAAGAAAAACCTTAATAATTACTTAGATCTCTTGATTATCAGATAGTGCTTCTTGAGCGTTCTTTTTAGCAGTCTCTACTTTTTGAGTGAGATTGTCTAAGGATTTCTTGCAGTCAACAGCAAGTTCCATACCTTGGCTGTAAACAGAAATCGCCTCATCAATAGATAGATTGCCGTTTTCAAGCTTTTTAGTTAGCTCTTCTAAAGTATTTAATCTCTCCTCAAGTGAGGTCATTTGTTTTTCAGCCATGGTCAATCCTTAATTAAGAACGTAATACAGCGCCAAACTTAGCATTAGCCTCTGAGACAATCTTTGAAGCTAACTCGTCGATTTGTGCATCATCTAAGGTCTTTTCAACGTCTTGAGCGATCACGCCTAAGGCAACTGATCTCTTATCGCCTAATGACTCATCTTCAAAGACGTCAAATACCTTAACCTCAGTTACAATCTTGCCACCAATCTCTTTTACAAGGTTAGTTAAAGCAGTAACTGATACAGACTTATCTAAAACGAATGCAAAGTCACGACGTACTGATGGGAACTTAGAAATTGGGTGGTATACAGGTACGATACGCTTTTCAACAGCGCTACGTAAGATCTCAAATACACCAACCTTTTGCTTAAAGCCAAGAGCCTTAGCAGTAAGTGGATGGAGCATACCAACATAACCTACCTTAACGCCGTCTTTATAGATATCAGCGCTTTGGCCTGGGTGTAAGAACTTCTCATTTGAACGTACAAACTCGTAAGCGCCTTGATTTGCAGTTACCTTAAATAAAGCTTCTAAATCGCCTTTTAAGTCAAAGAAATCAACAGGACGACTCTTTTGAGTCCATGACTCATCGTCAATGTCACCTACAGAGATAGCTGCCACCATAGCCTCTTGACGAACGCCATTTTCAGCTTTCTCATTGATGATGTAACGTAAGCCTTGCTCAAATAGACGAACCTTACGCTGCTGACGGTTAGCATTGTACTTAGCTACAATTGAAAGACCTGCTAATAAAGAGGTTCTCATAGCAGATAGCTCAGGTGAAATTGGAGTAGTTAACATTAAAGGCTTAATGTCGCTAAACTCAGATAGAACCTTTGGATCGGTAAATGAGTAAGTAATAGCCTCGTTGTAACCTACATCAACTAAAGCTTTCTTAATTTGACGGTCTAATACAACTTCTTCTTTCTCGTGAACCATGTATAGGTCGCTTACAGGAGTTGCATTAGGAATGTTGTTGTAACCATAGATACGGCCAACTTCTTCGATTAAATCTTCTTCGATGGCAATATCAAAGCGGAAGCTTGGTGATACACAGGTAAAGCCACCGTCAATCTTCTTAGGGCTTAGCTCAAGATTTTGTAAAATCTCAAAAACTTTATCCTCAGGGATCTTCTCACCTAATACTTTTTCAAGCTTAGATAGACGGAAGGTTATCTTCTCGTGTTTTGGAAGGTTCTCCTCAGACACTACCTCATTGATAGGGCCTGCTTGACCGCCACCGATTTCAAGTAGTAGTGCAGTAGCTCTTTCCATTGCACGGCGCTGATTTTCTGAATCTACACCACGCTCATAACGGTGAGATGCGTCAGTGTCTAAACCATACTGACGAGCACGTCCTTTGATAGCATCGGCTGAGAAATATGCTGACTCTAGTAATACATCAGTAGTATTCTCATCAATACCTGAGTTTAAGCCACCAAAGATACCAGCCATAGCTACAGGACCGGTGCTATCGGTAATTACTAAGGTGTTGTCTTTTAGCTTTAACTCATCGCCAGATAAAACAGTTAAAGGCTCGTCTTGATGTGCCTTACGCACTACAATCTTATCGTGGATCTTATTTAAATCAAAAGAGTGTAATGGCTGGCTGTACTCAAGCATTACGTAGTTAGTAACATCTACAATTGGAGATACAGAACGGATACCGCAACGACGTAATTTCTCAGTCATCCAAACTGGTGACTTTGCCTTTTGGTTAACGCCACGTACAACACGTGCTAAATAACGAGGGCAAGATGCTTTATCTTCAACTTCTACAGGGAAAGTATCGTTGATAGTAGGCTCTACAGCTTTAACCTCAGGGTATTGTAATTTCTTACCCATTAAAACAGCAGCTTCACGAGCAACGCCCATGATACCTAAGCAGTCAGCACGATTTGAAGTTAAATCAATATCAATAATAGTATCGTTTAACTTAAAGTACTCACGTACGTCCATTCCAAGAGGTGCGTCTTCTGGTAACTCGATGATACCGTCAGACTCTTCTGCCATACCTAACTCTTTGTAAGAGCAAAGCATACCATTTGACTCAACACCACGTAGCTTACATGCCTTAATGGTAATACCATTTACATGAGCACCGATAATTGAGCAGCAAACCTTTAAACCTTCACGGCAGTTAGGAGCACCACATACGATTTGGAAAACTTGACCATTACCAACATCCACGTGGGTTACGTGCATGTGGTCTGAATCTGGGTGAGGTACACAGTCTAAAACTTTACCTACAACAACCTTATCAAAGTTATCAGCAACAGGTGATGTTGAATCAACCTCTAAGCCTGCCATGGTGATCATGTCAGATAACTGTTCTGCGTTTAAGTCGTTAGGAACTAACTCATCAATCCATTGTTTATTAACTAGCATTTTTTCTATCCAACTTTAATCTTAGGCAAACTGTTTTAAGAAACGTAAATCATTCTCAAAGAATGCACGTAAGTCATTTACACCATAACGTAACATGGTTAGACGCTCAACGCCCATACCAAATGCGTAACCTACGTACTTATCAGTATCAATACCAACATTACGTAATACATTAGGGTGAACCATACCGCAGCCTAAAACCTCAAGCCACTTACCGCCTTTTCGACGTAAGTCAACTTCAGCTGATGGCTCTGTGAATGGGAAGAAAGAAGGACGGAAACGAACTTCAAGCTCTTCTTCAAAGAACTTTAATAAAAACTCGTTTAAAACACCTTTAAGCTCAGCAAAAGAGGTGTGCTCTTCAACTAATAGACCTTCAACCTGGTGGAACATTGGGGTGTGGGTCATATCATAGTCATTACGGTACACACGACCAGGAGCGATAATACGGATAGGAGGCTTTTGAGTCTCCATGGTACGTACCTGCACTGAAGAGGTCTGTGAACGTAGTAATAGACCGTTTTCAACAGAGAAAGTATCTTGTGAAGAACGAGCTGGGTGATTTGGTGGAAGATTTAAAGCATCAAAGTTGTGGTAATCATCTTCAATCTCAGGACCACCTACTACGCTAAAGCCCATTGATCCGAAGATCTCTTTAATTCTTTCGATGGTACGGCTAATTGGGTGCTCGTTACCTAACTCTCGTCCTCGGCCAGGTAGTGAGATATCAATAGTCTCTTTTGATAGTTTCTCTTCTAAGGCAGCTTTTTCAATTTGAGCACGCTTTGCTTCAATAGCCTCAACAACAGCTTGTTTAGCCTCGTTAATTACAGCACCACGTTGTGGACGCTCTTCTTTAGAGAGCTTGCCAAGCTCCATCATAAAGGCTGCAAATTCGCCTTTCTTACCTAAAAAATTCACACGAACAGCATCTAACTCTTGAAGATCTTTTGCGTTATTTGCTGCGGCAACGCCATTTAATTTGGCTTCTTCTAATTTATCCATCGATATATACCAGTATCTTTAGGGATCAAAGTCCAAGTTTAAAATTTAATTTTCAGATAAACGTACATTATCGCATTTTTAAAGGCTAATAGGAAATTTTAAAGCTAGATCACAAGAATTTTTATTTAAAAAGAAAGTGAAAATGTCAAAGAAGACTGTTGTGATGCATCATAAGGTGATTATGGGAAGAAAAGTGATTGTCTTTTTTTAGGTCAGTATTAATAAAGAAAACCTCAGATAACATACATTACCTGAGGCTTAGAGATATACCCCAATCCCTTTGCAGGAGGAATTGGGATTGGAGTAATTTTATTTACTAGCCAAGTAAGCTTAATGCAATCTGAGGACGTGCATTTGCTTGTGTTAGCATTGAGCTTGCTGCCTGCTGAATAATGTTTTGTTGTGACAAGTTAGCAGCTTCCTCAGCGTAGTCAGTATCACGGATTCTTGAACGTGCATCTGACTCGTTCTCAGCGATATTTGACTGGTTAGCAATAGTTGACTCTAAACGGTTCTGTACAGCACCTAACTGACCGCGTTTCTTATCAACAAATGCGATAATACCATCAATGCCTTTTAAGGTCTTCTGGGCATTTTCTGCAGTAGATACACCAAATGCACCACCTTTAACGCCATCAGCATCAGCAATCATACTGAAAGTGCCAGCAGATACACCTGCTTTTTTTGTCATATCATCTATAGAAAAACCTTCAGATAAACTAATACTGATAGTGTCATTGTAATTAGCACCTACTTGGAATTCAACTTTACCATCATTTGTTAATAGATTGTTTTTTGGATCTTTTGTACCAGCTAAAATCTTTTGACCACCGAAGGTTGTCTTACATGAAATACGGGTGATTTCAGCACATAAGTTGTTAACTTCCTCTTGGATAGATGCACGATCTGCTGTGGTATTAGTACCGTTAGCAGATTGTACTGATAAGGTACGGATACGCTGTAGCATGTTGTGAACTTCATCTAATGCACCTTCAGCAGTCTGTGCTAGAGCGATACCATCGTTAGCATTACGGTTGCCTTGCTTTAAACCGTTAATCTGAGAGGTTAAACGGTTAGAGATCTGAAGACCTGCAGCATCATCCTTAGCAGAGTTGATACGTAGACCTGAAGATAGACGCTTGTAAGTAGTGTCTAAGCTGTTGGTTGCCTTGGTTAACTTGTTAGTAGTGTTGATTGAACTAACGTTAGTGTTTACATAAATACTCATAATTACTTCCCCCTGCGGAAAATTTAATTGGCTTATTGCCTTGATACTTATGTAACGTCAGATGTCAGATTTTTTTAAGGACTTTTTTTAAGAATTTGCTAAATTGTGCTTATTTGACTGATTTATAAGTGAATTAATACTGAAGATTAATACGAAAAAAGCTCCAAAGTTTCCCTTGGAGCTCCTTAATTTAGATTCTATTAATGATTACTACTAGTCGATGATCTGACGTAGCATGCAACGTAGAGGCTCTGCAGCACCCCATAGTAGCTGATCACCTACGGTGAAAGCTGATACGAAGTTCTCTCCTAAGGTCATCTTACGCATACGACCGATAGGTACATATAGTGAGCCTGATACCTTAGCTGGAGTTAACTCTGAGAGTGTTACTTCCTTGTGGTTAGGAATTACCCTAACCCACTTGTTTTGAGCCATGATTAAATCTTCAATCTCAGAGATTGCTAGGTTTTGCTTTAACTTAATGGTTAATGCTTGGCTGTGGCAACGCATTGATGAAATACGTACACAGTTACCATCAATAGGTAGAGTACCTGGAGCGTAACCTAAGATCTTGTTAGCCTCAGCCTGGCTCTTCCACTCTTCACGGCTTTGACCATTCTCTAGCTCTTTATCAATCCATGGTAGAACAGAGCCAGCTAGTGGAGCACCAAAGTTTTGAGTTGGGAAGGTAGCATCATTCATCTTAGCGCGTACTTTACGCTCGATATCAAGAATTGAGCTATGAGGATCAGCAAGCTCTGAGTTTACACAATCATATAGTGAACCCATCTGGCATAGAAGCTCACGCATATTCTTAGCACCAGCACCAGATGCTGCCTGGTAAGTTTGAGTTGAAATCCACTCAACGTTACCTGACTTAATTAGGCCAGCAAGAGCAATTAAAAGTAAGCTTACAGTGCAGTTACCACCGATGTATGACTTGCAACCATCATTTAAAGCCTTATCTAAAACTTCACGGTTAACAGGATCTAAGATGATCTTAGTGTCTTGTTCCATACGTAAAGTAGAAGCAGCATCAATCCAGTAGCCAGTCCAACCAGTGTCACGTAGAGCTTTGTACATCTTAGTTGTGTAATCGCCACCTTGAGCGGTAATAATGATGTCCATTGCCTTTAAAGCATCAAGATTGTAAGCATCTTGTAGAACACCATAGTCTTTACCGTTGAATGATGGGGCCTTTTGACCTGCCTGAGAGGTTGAGAAGAATACTGCATCAATTAGAGCAAAGTCATTCTCCTGTTGCATACGCTCCATTAAAACAGAGCCCACCATACCACGCCAGCCGATTAAACCAACCTTTTGCATTTATATCCTCACAAAAATAGCAAAATTAAAAAAATTCTTACAAAGTTAATACTTAGAGATCGCATTTAGAGACAGAAAATTCTTTATGGAAAGAATCGTCTTTAGCATCCATGATCACTACGATTTTCTTGCCTTTCTTAATCATATCCAAAAATAATGGAATTTTACAGAAATTCGATTTTGCACTGTCAATGTACAAATTTAGTGCTTTTTCTTGATCTTGAGTGTCTTTAAATGCTTCTTGAGACTTAGTTATCTTAAGTGTGAAGTTATTTTCTACTAGGTCTACCGCGGTTAAGGTAGTAGTATCATCAAGTTCAATGGGTAATTGAGCTTGAACATTTTGAAGCGACTTGTCATCGCTATCTTCAAAGTACACACCATAGATGTAATAACCAATGAATGCCACTATTATAATGATAAATAGCTTAAAATTGCGTTTTATTTTCTCGCTGACATTAGATTTACTTAAATTCAATTGCTCTACCCTACTTTTGGCCTTGTTATAAAAAAGCGTTTCTACCTCATCTAAATCCTCTGTTGTAGTATGTTCTGCATCTTGCTTAGAATTACCATCAGAGAACTTATCTTGCTGATTGACATTATTAGGAGAAAGTCCTTGTGCCTCAAGCTCTAATTCTCGCTCAAGCTCTTCTTTACGCCTTAAAACTTCTTCTGGTAAGCCCTTTACCTTAATCTCGTTATGAATTGCCTCATAGCCATTTAAGCGTCTTACTCGCTCTAAAGCTTTAAAGTACAAGCTAGGACCTGCCTTATTCTCATAAGGATTTTCTTTTTGGGGCTCATTTTCACCATCTTTTTCTTCTTTAAAAGAGTCATTTAAAAGCTTTTCTTTTTGAGAATTTAAAACATCATCTGTCAAAGGATGTTCAATGATGTCATCGATACTGCCTTTAATTGTATTCTTTAGATGATCATAGGATGGATGAGAGAGTTCTTTTCTAAACATATAAGCTTCTACTTATGAAGATCAAGCATGCAAATTAAAACACCTAATTTGTATGATGATCTCTTAATCTTACTTTTAGCACGCAAATGCCATGTGGTATCATACCATATCTGAAAATTTCACAATTAGCGCAGGATCATTAGGATTTTTTATGACAAATATCGTAGGTAAAGACGCACCTTTAGAGCAAAGTATTGAGCACTTCAAAGAGATCTTAAATAAGTTACAGATCAAAACAGTTGAGAGTAATTGGTTAAATCCACTTAACAATGTTTACTCTGTAAATTTAGCTGTTGAAAGCTGCCCTACTATTTACACTAATGGTAAAGGATCTTCAAAGCTTGCAGCAACAGCTTCAGCCTACGGTGAGATGTTTGAGCGCCTAGCAACTCAAATGTCATTTTCAGACTATTACTTAGGTCTTGATAACTCTAATGCCCCATATGTGCATTTTAAAGATGAAAAGTGGACTACTATTGATCAAGACGATCCATCAATTCCTAGTGATGTTTTAAATTCATCTTTACGTAAGTTCTACTCTGAAGGTACTGACTTAAATCTTGAGGATTTAGTTGAGATTGGCTCTTCTGCCTTTAGCCGTGGTGTGTGCTCAATTCCATTTACTAATGCCCGTAATGCTGAAGTTGTCTACTTTCCAATTAACCTATTAGATAACCTTTATGGCTCTAATGGTATGTCTGCTGGCAACACTAAGTACGAAGCACTAGTTCAAGGCTTATCTGAAATTGTTGAGCGCTATGTTAAAAAGGAAATTATAAAGCGCGGCTTAGGTCTTCCTAAGATCCCTCATGAGATCTTACAAAAGTATGAAAAGTCATATCAGACCTTACAAACCTTGCAAGGTGATGGTCTAAAGGTTGTAGCCTATGACGCTAGCCTTGGTGGTAAGTTCCCGGTAGTTTGCGTAGTACTATTTAATCAAAGAAATGGTACTTGCTTTGCCTCCTTCGGTGCTCATCCAATCTTTGAGGTAGCCCTTGATAGAACTTTAACAGAGTTAATGCAAGGTCGTACCTTTAGTGATTTAGATAACTTTGATGAGCCTGATTTTGATTTAGAAAGAACCTCTGATGTTGTAAATCTTGAAAGTCACTTTGTTGACTCTACGGGTATTTTGCCTATGCAGATGTTTAAAAAGGTACCTGACTATAGATTTATCGCATGGGATTTTAGTGGCTCAACTGAAGAGCAATACAAAGCCATGCGCTATATCATTCAAAAGCTAGGCTTTGATATTTATATCCGCAATTACAACTATCTAGGAGTTGAAGTATACAGAACCATCGTCCCTGGTATGTCTGAGATTTACCCAGTTGATGATTTAGTCTATAACAACACTAACTCTGGCATTGATTTCCAAGAGTCACTCTTAACCCTTCCTGATACTAATGAATCAGAAGATATCTACGCAAATTACCTAGATGAGCTTGAAAGCGAGGATATTGATAATGAAGCCCTTGTATGTCAAATGCTAGGTGTGTTACCTGATGAGAAGTCTCCTTGGTCAAGTTTGCGTATGGGAGAGCTTCGTTGCCTAATCGCACTTGCTGGCAAGGTCTACTCATCAGCTTTAACCTATGCTATCTGGACCGTGCGCTTTAATCAAAATAACTTTAGCCTAGAAAAACTTTCATTCTATCAGTGCTTAATTAAGGTTCTAGAGTGTCTAACTGATGGTGCGTTAAATCTTGAGGATTACAAAGACGGTTTAACTTTACTTTATGGTCAAAAGACACTTGATAAGGTTCTAGCCCATATCGATGGCACTCAAAGATTTAATGGCTTAGTCGCATCTGATTTAAACCTCAAAGGCTTTAAGGCTCATCAAGAGTTAATTAGAATTTATGGTCTTTTAAAAGACGCACAGGAAACAAACTTAAATGCAGATTAAAAACTTATTAAAACCATTAGCTCTAGCTTTAGGTATTACCGTACTGGCTACAGCATGTACTACTAACACTGAAAAGTTAAATGACTTTGCAAATTTAACAACTGAGCAAAGAGTGCATGCATTGCAAGGCATTAAGCATTTAGAAGAAGATGGTCGCATTGCTTTAATTGGCCGTTACAAGAAACAAACCTTTTCTGTAAATTGTAACTACATCTTTAAAAACGATTCTTATACCCTAGAGTTTACAGGACCTATGGGGATGCGTTATGTGCAGTTACAAGTTTACGCTAACGGAACTACCTTCTTAAATGTACAAGGTGAGAACTACAAAGGCGACAGCGCTCGTCAATTATTAAAAGATGAGTTTAACCTAGATGTTCCTGTCGAGGACTTACACTCAATTATGGTAGGTCTACCTCGTGGTGAGAAGACTTATGATGATAAGGGCTATGTAAAAACTGCAACCTATGGCGACGTGTATCAGGTTACCTACAAGAGCTATAAGGCTTTTAGAAAAGGTATTCCACTACCTGATAACATGGAGATCTTAACTCCTTATACCAAAATTCTAATTAAGATTAACAATGTTAATAGCCTAGAGTAGTTATAAAGTTAGGTAGTTTTTATGTTATTTACCACCACCAGTCCTTGTAAGTTAAATCTCTTTTTATATATCACCGGCAAGCGTCCTGACGGTTACCATAATCTTGAGACACTATTTGTGATCTTAGACTATGGCGATAAGATGACCTTTCAAACTACCGATGAGGATAAGGTAGAGTTAATTACAGACTTTGGCTTTCCGGTTGCAGATAACCTCATTTACAAAGCAGCGATGCTTTTAAAGAAAACTACCAATTGCCAAAAGGGCGTTAAGATCTCAATTGATAAAGTCCTTCCTCAAGGTGGTGGTTTAGGCGGAGGCTCAGGTAATGCTGCTACCGTACTTTTAGTTTTAAATAAGCTTTGGAACTTAAATTTAGATAAAGCTACCCTTTTAAAACTAGGTACTTCTTTAGGTGCGGATGTACCTATCTTTATTCAAGGCACTTCTGCATACGCTACCGGCATTGGTGAGATTTTAACTGAGGTTAAAGTACCTAACCACTATTACTTAGTTGCAACACCTGATTGTAAAGTCCCTACTAAGCTCTTATTCTCCTCAGATAAATTAGTTAAAAATACTCCTTCAAAAACACTTGAAGAACACTTAAAGACAAGTCATGATAACTGCTTTACCCATGTGGTAGTACAAGAATACCCACAAGTGCAAACGCTTTTAGATTTACTTAAAAAATATGGTAAGTCTTATATGTCAGGTAGCGGTTCTTCTTGTTTTGTCGCTTTTGATGATATTGATCATGCAAAGTGTGCGCAAAAAGAATTAAATAAACTTAAGATCTCATCTTTTATTGCTAAAAGCGTTGATCTATCCCCAGTTATCGCCGATCTCAATAAGTTGTAATTTTCCGTAAACAAAAATTTGAAAAGGCAATCTTTACAAAAATTGTCCTTTAAAAAGTGTGACAAAAGTTTTAAAATAGGCCATCTTTAAGATTTTGGTAATGACTTAAAGATATCTTTTTTAAATCACTCAGGATCACTCATCTTATGGCTGATATGAAGCTCTTTGCTGGTAACGCAACACCAGAGTTAGCTAAGAAAATCGCTGATCGTCTCTACACTAGACTTGGCGATGCTACTGTTGACCGTTTCTCAGACGGTGAAGTTCACGTTCAAATCAATGAAAATGTTCGTGGTTGCGACGTTTTCGTTATCCAATCAACCTGTGCACCAACTAATGACAACTTAATGGAGTTAATCGTAATGATTGACGCCTTACGTCGTGCATCAGCTGGCCGTATTACTGCTGTAATCCCATACTTTGGTTACGCACGTCAAGACAGACGTCTACGTTCTGCTCGTGTGCCAATTACTGCAAAGGTTGTAGCAGACTTTTTATCATCTGTTGGTGTAGATAGAGTTTTAACTGTTGATTTACACGCAGAGCAAATTCAAGGTTTCTTTGATGTTCCTGTAGATAACTGCTTCTCTTCACAAATCTTTGTTGAGGACATGTTAACCCTAAATCTAAAGAACCCTTGCGTTGTATCACCTGATATGGGTGGTGTGGTACGTGCTCGTGCTATTGCAAAATTATTAAACAACGCTGATATCGCTATTATCGATAAGCGTCGTCCTCGTCCTAACGTATCTGAGGTTATGAACCTAATCGGTGAAGTTAAGGATAGAGACTGCATTATCGTTGATGATATCATCGATACTGGTGGTACCTTATGTAAGGCAGCAGCTGCTCTTAAAGAGCGTGGTGCTAAGTCTGTTACAGCTTACGGCACTCACCCTGTATTATCAGGTGATGCTTATAAGAATGTATCAACCTCAGCTTTAGATCACTTAGTTGTATCTGACTCAGTTCCTGCAACCGAGCAGTTCATGAAGTTAAAGTGCTTCCGTCAGTTAACTTTAGCTCCAATGTTAGCAGAGGCAATTCGTCGTATTAACAACGAAGAGTCAATCTCAGCAATGTTTGAGCAAAACTAAGAAAAATAGTTTGAAAAACGAAGGGGGCCTTAGGCCCCTTTTTAGTTTTTGGACTTTGTTTGTAAAGCTCTTGTTTTAATACAAAGTTTGTGAAAAGAAAGATAAGAATAGATTTCAAGACACCAAAAGTTAAAGTCTGCGCTCACGACGCTCTTTAACGTCTTTGACAATACCTAGTGCTTTAGCTACTGCATCCGCCCAGTTCATAGCATGACTAATCATGTTATAGAATTGATCTTTATTAGAATTTAAAAGCTGAACGCTCTTCTCTTCTAAGGCCTCTTCTACATGGTGCTCTACTAGTAACATAATTACTTTAATAATCGCACCTAACTGACCACCACCATCTTTATAGTTTGAGCTTACTGCATTTAAAGGAAACTCATCAAAGGTCTTTTCAGCAGTATCGTGTAAGAAAGTTTGAGCATATCTAAACATACCAGCTAAAAATGATTGTGGGCTTTGGATATCATCACAAATGCCTTGAGCAATCTGCTCAACAAGCTTACCTACAAAGAGTGCTTGAATAAATGGCTCAAAGTTAACTTTCTTAATGTCAAACTCAAGTCTTCTTTGAGTAAGTGAATGCTCTTCAGAAATGATATAGGTGTTGTAAGCAACCGAAATTGCTAAGAAGTTACGTAAATCGTTTTGAGTTAGAACAGGATTTTCTGCAAGTGTTGCAGCATTACGCTTAATCGTTAAGGCAACTAACTGCTTTGAGCCTACCATGCCTTTCATAGCCTGGCTCATATAAGGGTAAACAGACATTACCTGAGCAATTTCTTTAACATCATAAATTGATGAGTAAAGCTGAGCAAAGGTTCTGAGCATTTCGTGTTGCCATCTTGGACGTTGAGTTTTATAAACTAATTGATAGTTCTCAACCGTGCCTAAGACATAATCGTATTTTTTAGCTTCTTCTTTGGTGAAGGTAAAGATAGATTGATAATGCTTAAAGGCAATAGTTTTAAAGTCTGAGTGCTTTTGACGAATGGAGCCGACAATTGGCGCAAACTCTTCTTCGCGCTCAAAATCAACTAATAAGAAATCAATGCAAGCTAAGATATCAGGATTTGAGGCAATATCGCCCATGGCATCAACACGGACCGCAAACTTCATACCCATCTTACGTAAACGTAAGATACAATCGGTGTATTCAGGAGTTAGGGTAATCGAGTTTTCAAGCCACATGACAATACGACTTGGGTCATATTTACGTGCTTGTTTTACCCATATAGCAGATGGCACAGTTGGGATCATGATGTTCTCATAATCACCACGCAATACCGACAGATTCGTGATAGTTAAAACATCACGAAGTAGACTTGGCACGTTTTCTTTACGACAAAAGCCAAAGTTTAAGGTGTTACCGGCTGCTAGCTCTAGACAATAGAAAGCCGTCTGACCACTATAGTTTTGCACTGCTAAGCGATCATAGACACGACACATCATGGAAGGATTTTCTAATTCTTCCTGAGAGAGAGATTTAACTCTCATTGTCCAGCTATCTACCATTTAATTCCTTATTTTTCTGTTAACTATTGTGCTAACTGTCGTTTATTATTCTTGTTGTTAACAGTTTTGCTAAAGTATTGTGACACTTAAGCTTTTGTTTACTTAATCTTTGTTTTGTAGTTTATCAAGTAGCTTTTGATGAATACCATTAAAGCCACCATTACTCATCACAAGGATGGTTGTTCCTTTTGGACTTTTCTCTACAATTAAGTCTAATAATTTATCAAAATCTTGTACTACATGTAGAGGCTTTTTGCTCTGATTTTCAAGCTGCTTCACATCCCATTTAACAGAATCGTTAGCATACACAAAAATCTCATCAGCACAGTCAAAAGAGTTAGCTAAAAACTCATGATTTGCGCCCATCTTCATAGAGTTTGAACGAGGCTCAAAAACAGCAACTAAACGTTTTTCATGGCCTATCTTTTCACGAAGTCCTTCAAGGGTTAGTTTAATTGCAGTTGGGTGATGCGCAAAATCGTCATACACAGCTACATCATTTATAACGCCTTTAAGCTCCATGCGGCGCTTTGGTAACTTAAATGTCTCTAAAGCTTTGGCTGCATCTACAAGTGAGATCCCAGTGTAGCTAGCTGCCTTTATTGCCATTAAGCTATTGTGGACATTATAAGTACCAGTACAACTATATTTAACGGTGGTAATGAATTTATCTTTATCATAAATTTCAAATTCACTGCCATCTGATTTTAATAATTTAGCATGTAAACTGTTCTCATCCCCTACTTTGCAAAGAGGAGTCCAACAGCCCATTTCTACAACTTCATCAAGATTATGATCATCATTTGGCATTACAACTAGTCCTTTGCCGGGTACGGTTCTTACTAAATGATGGAATTGCTTTTGAATATCATGCACGCTGTCAAAGATATCAGCATGATCATATTCAAGGTTATTCATGATAAGTACGGTTGGATGGTAATGAACAAACTTTGAACGCTTATCAAAGAAAGCACAGTCATACTCATCAGCTTCGATGACAAAATACTCACTATCAGTAGATCTTGCTGAAATTCCAAAGTTCTCTGGAATACCACCGATTAAAAAGCCAGGGTTCTTACCGTTAGCTTCTAAAATCCAAGCTAGCATTGAAGAGGTGGTAGTCTTACCATGAGTACCAGCTACTGCTAACACGGTCTTGTGAGTTAAATAATGCTCTTCAAGCCACTGAGGACCTGAAATATAGCGCATATTCTCATTGAGCATACGCTCAACTACATCCATACCACGCTTCATGACATTACCAACTACGATGACATCAGGATGATTATCAAGTTGCTCTGCATCAAAGCCTTGGTGAAGTTCAATGCCAGCACCTTCTAGCTCATCTGACATTGGAGGGTAAACGTTTTTATCACTGCCTGTAACCTTAAAGCCTGCTTGCTTGGCGATCATGGCAATGCCGCCCATAAAGGTTCCGCAGATACCTAAAATATGAATATGCATGTTTGTTTACTTAATCTGTATCAATAGCCACAGTATGTACTTTTGGTTAATAGATTATACTGTGGCTAGAAAAATTATTTTGCTGCGCAATCTAGGTATTTTTTAAATTGCTCAGTGTATCTAAATTGAGGTTGGCCATTAACTAACTCAATAGTTGCAATTGGGTAGTCATGCTTATTGCCCCACTCTAAGGCTTTATCAGCACCTAATACTAAAAGACCGGTGTCTAGTGCATCTGATTCAAAAGCAGAATCAGAAATTACGGTTACAGATAAGGTCTTGTGAGATACTGGGTAGCCTGTCTTTGGATCGATTGCATGAGAGTAAACCTTACCAGTTGCCTCTTCTTTAAAGTAGTTACGATAGCTACCAGCGGTAGTTACAGCTTTATCTAAAGCACAAATTGCTTTAAATACCTTAGGCTTTGGAGAGGTTGGATCTTCAATGCCTAAGCGCCACTTCTTACCTTTAGCATTCACACCAAAAGAGCGACTAGCACCTGCTACGTTAACCATAAAGTTAGTATAGCCTTCATTTAAAAGTGCTTTAGCTACCTCATCAGCACCTAAGCCTTCACCAATGGTAGCTAAATCTAAGCGTACATTAGGATGAGATTTAACAATGTAGTCTTGAGTCTCAGAGGTTCTAACTTCAAACTTATCTAAACCAACAAGTTTTAAAGTCTCTTTAATCTCATCATCAGTTGGCTTTTTCTCAAGACGCTTATCCTTACCAAAGCCCCATAAATTAACTAGAGGACCTACGGTAATATCAGTAGCCCCATCAATACGGCGACCTTGATACACAGTATCTTGAATGATCTTACTTAGCTCTTTTGAAATTGGATAAGGCTCTGTAGATTTAAAATCATCTAGCTTATAAAGCTCAGCATTTGGATCAAAGGTTGAGATCTCATCGCAGATCTTCTTAAAAATACCTTCAGTTAATGCTTTTAAGCCTTCTTCTCCACCTTTATAGCCACCTACTACGTTTACAGCATAGAAGGTACCCATGGTACGGCCTTGAATTACAGTTGAGGTTTGCTCGGCTTGCTCAGTGATGCCTACATGCTTATCAGCTCTATCACATGAGGTAAATGAAACCACCGAAATTACCGCTGCACTTAGTAAAGACAAAAAGAAATGTCTTTTAGTAAATCTATTTTGCATTTTTTGGTCTTGTTAACTTTTAATTTTTTGTATTTTTATAGTCTGTCAAAGTGTCTTTAAACTGTTTGATGAGGGATCTCTACATCCTTAATGCAGTTTTTAGACTTCTTAACAACCTTAGTATTGCCAGCTAGAGAACACATCTGAGTACAAGTAGCACAAGCACCATCATCTAAAATTGAGGCTTTAGCTTCATCTTCAGTCATCATTGGGCGTTTTTTAACGATCATGCTCAAAGATAAGCCTAAAACGAAAAGTAAAAATACGACAAAGCTTGCTAGAAATACCATAGTAGAACTCTCTTTAACTAATTTTTATCAAGGCTTATTTTACCATGTTTGTGCATTTTCTCGACAAACTAAGATATTTTTTCAATTAGCATTCAACGTAGTAAGAAGTATATACAAATGCTCAGATCATTTACTTTCTCTTCAAACTTGTCTTTAAAGCAATCTACATTGTGAGACTCATCAAATTTAACCTCATAATGTGCTAAAATTAGCTAAATTTTTTTAGCCCAAAGCGGCATTAACTTAATTTATTTAACTAGGACTTACGATGCGTACAAGTCAATATTTACTATCAACCTTAAAAGAAGATCCAAAAGAGGCTGCTGTAGAAAGCCACCGTTTAATGTTACGTGCTGGCATCATCCGTCAGATTGCATCAGGTATCTATACCTGGTTACCAACTGGTATGCGTGTGTTATCTAAAGTAAACCAAATCGTTCGTGAAGAGATGGACAAGACTGGTGCTTTAGAGATTGCTATGCCTATGGTACAGCCAGCTGATCTTTGGAGAGAGTCTGGCCGTTATGTAAAGTATGGTCCAGAGCTTTGCCGTTTTAAGGATAGAAAGCAAAACGAATTTGCTCTAGGTCCTACCCACGAAGAAGTTGTAACTGATATTGCTCGTCGCGAGATCAAGTCAGCTCGTCAACTACCTATGTGCTTATACCAAATCCAAAACAAGTTCCGAGACGAAATCCGTCCTCGTTTTGGTGTAATGCGTGGTCGTGAGTTCTTAATGAAAGATGCTTACTCTTTTGATACCTCAGTTGAAGGTACTATGGTTACCTATCAAAAGATGTATGACGCCTACTCAAGAGTATTTACCCGTATGGGTCTAGAGTTCCGCCCAGTTGAGGCTGATACAGGTTCAATCGGTGGTAACCACTCTCACGAGTTCCAAGCTCTAGCAGATGTTGGTGAAGATACTATTGCTTGGTCAGATGGTTCAAATTACGCAGCTAACATCGAGATGGCGGAAGCTGTAGCTCCTTCATATGATCGTGAAGCACCAGGGGAGGCATATTCTGAGGCAGAAACTCCTAAGTGCCACACTGTAGATGAGGCTGCTAACTACTTACACATGGATGCAAATAAGGTTCTAAAGAGCTTAATCGTTCATGGTGAGAAAGATGAAAACGGTAAGAATACCTTAGTTATGATTTGCCTTTGCGGTAATCAGACTCTAAATGAGGTTAAGGCTGTTCATATTCCTGGTATTGCTGATCCTCTAGAGATGGCAACAGAAGAGGAAATTGGTGAGTTTACCGGTGCTCATACAGGTTCTCTTGGCCCTGTAGGCTTTAAAGGCCGTATCTTAGTTGATAGAACCGCTGATAAGATGTCAAACTTTGCCTGCGGTGCTAACAAGACTGGCTACCACTTAATCAACGTAAACTGGGATCGTGATGTTCCAAATTATGAAGTATTTGATCTTCGTAACGTTGAAGAAGGCGATCCAAGCCCAGATGGCAAGGGCACCTTACACCTACGTAACGGTATTGAGGTAGGTCAGGTATTCATGCTCGGTACTAAGTACTCAGAGGCTATGAAAGCAACTGTTAAAGATGAGAATGGTAAAGACATTCCTATGGTAATGGGTTGCTATGGTATTGGTGTAACTCGTGCTATTGCTGCTGTAATTGAGCAGCACCATGATGACCGCGGTATCATTTGGCCTGAGAACATCGCTCCATTTAAGGTAGCAATTGTTGCAATTAAGCCTACCAAGAGTGAGCAAGTAAAGGCAGTTGCTGAGAAGCTATATGAAGATCTTCAAAACGCTGGTGTTGAAGTTCTATACGATGATCGTGATGAGCGTCCTGGCGTAATGTTTGCGGATATGGAGTTAATCGGTATTCCTCACATTATCACCATCGGTGAGAAGAGCTTAAAAGACGGCGTTATCGAGTACAAGTTAAGAAAGACTCAAGAGAAATCAACTATCGCTGTTGATAATGCTCTAAACGAGATCTTAGCAAAACTTGAGAAGTAATCTAAAGTTTAAGGAAGTTTATGCAAAGCGTAAGTGAAGCTATAGCTCAATGTAAAAAAGTGGCAAACACTGCAAAAGATGGTTGCCCTGCAGAAACTTACGCTTTAATGACTTCTCTTTTAGAAGAAATTGTAAAGCTCTCTGGGAACATGAATGAAGAGTTCCCTGGGGTTTTTAATTCAATTGTCAAAGAAATCTTGTCTGCTCAAGAGAAAAACGACTTACTTAAGATTGCTGACTTTTGTGAATTTGAGCTAGTGTATGTGCTCGAGAATTTTCAAAAGTAGTAGGCGCCTTTCTATTTGTGAATAACCTCTCCCTAAAGGGAGAGGCTTCGAAGATCAGACCTTAAATATTGCTACTTAAGACCTATCTTCATCTAGAGGTGTTAGCTCCTATTAGGGAGTTTAACAACCTCGGGTGTATTC
>Ga0256405_10003473_pt1 | contig 32333 bp, 24 predicted proteins | sample RumenRJG_02DNA_FD_189096 | JGI IMG/M metagenome (GOLD analysis project Ga0256405, IMG submission 189096) | Bovine rumen microbial communities from Lethbridge, Alberta, Canada - RJG_02 | ecosystem: Host-associated > Mammals > Digestive system > Stomach > Rumen | place: Canada: Alberta...
CACCACTTTGCAGGTATTCCACTGCGACGGCACGCTTGAAAGCGCGTGCAAAACGTTGACCTTTTCTCATAACTCTTTTTAACTCTTAAGAGGCTTGGCAGGAGTCAACGTATTTCAGGCTAAGACAATGAAAAGACAGTGATTAATGATTCCGATGTCTCCGATGCTTCATTCCAGTATCTCCTACGCTTCATTCCGATATCTCTTTCGCTTCATTCCGATATCTCTTTCGCTTCATTCCGATATCTCCTTCGCTTCATTCCAATATCTGTTATAGGGGTATTCCAGGCATTGGAATAGAGGTTAGGAGGTATTGGAATGAGTGACGCGACAGTTAACTTGAATAAATTTTTAGAATTATCATGCGGTTTCTGTTTTTTTTTTATAACTTTGCAAGCGAAGACTATAAAACTGATACCAAAATCTGAACTGATATCCTGACTGAAGGAAAATAAACAAAATAATAACGATTATGAAGAAAAAGAATTTACTTAACCATTTGAAGCCGGGTGGGCGAACCCTCTCAGTGCTCGTGACGTTGCTGGTAACGGCAATGACCCTCCTTCCGCAATCGGTGTGCGGACAGACTGATTACGGACTGACCGTAGGTGGCGTGGTAGTAACCAGCGAAAATGCCGAAAGCATTACTGGTGATAATATCCAGGGTTCGGTATCGTTTGATGTCCAGACGAGCGCCCTGACACTGGAAGGTGCGACGATTACCGGTAATATCGTGGTTAACAACCTTACCAGTCTTACTATTAACGTTGTTGGTGAGAATACCATTAACGCTGGGGCATCCTCGGCACTTCAGTCCAATGTGGCGACCACAGCCTGTGCATTGACATTCCAAAGAGCTAGTGATCTTGACTGCTCATTGGCTTTGAACTCAGAGAATGTAACTGTTATCTCAACGGGGTTCTCAACACCAGAATATCAGGCTTTGGGATTGGTCGTTGACGGGGTGGATGAAAATTATAATCCTGATTATTATACCCAGTATGGATTGGTATATTATGCTGGTAATGATATTTATGAGCCAATTACTTCCGCCACCATCACTTCATACACGACGTATGATATCATTGTCAATGGTGAGGCTGTCACGAACTTGAATAAGGATAAAATCTGCAAAGGTAAAATTGACGTAGGGCATATTACCTTTGATGGTGAGCATACACTGACACTGAACAATGTTCCCAATGTCGTGTTTGATGGTCAATATCCGTTCATCCAGACCAGTATGGACCTGACGATTAACCTGATAGGTGAGAATTTCTTTGATACAGGAAGTAGTACCTTTATTGAGACGATGGCGGGAGATAATAATACCCATACACTAACCTTCACAACCTCTGCGGATGCACCGGGAAAGATGATCTTGCAAAATGCCTGCAGTTTCGATGGCTTTGAAAGAGAATATCAGAACGGACTCGCATGGTGTCCGCCAGGCTATTATAGTTCACAAAATCAGAATGACCCTAAAATATGGGTGGCTCAGCCGTTCGATTTGGTCGTTGCCGGTGTTGCTGTGACAACAGATAATGCTGCCGACATCTTAGTGAGCTTAGGTCAAGATTATACAGGTATGGCTTCTTTCAATGCTTCTACGAATACATTGACTCTTACCAATTTCAATTATGAGGAAGTTACTAATATTACTTCCAATCTTGCGACGTTGAATGTCAACTTGGTGGGTGAGAATATGATACGTAATAAAACAGAGGCAATTCTAAGTCTTAATTCTGATGCTGTCCTGACTTTCAAGACCAGTTCAGATAATCCAGGTTATCTTTTTGTCTCAGAAGGTGGTACGGTAGCAAACGGGTTCGCTGCCATAGACTACGAAAATGGTTTGTGCTTAAATGTAAATGATGACGGCACTTCTGTAGGACCATTAAATACGCCCTCAATAATGCTCGTTGAAAGTAATTTGATAGAAATATATTCTGACAATAATAATGCCCAGATCGTTTATTCCGTAACCTATGCTGACGAATCGCTCTCAGAGAACAATGTTACCAATCAAGAGTATCTGGAGGAAATTGAATTGTTAGGTCCAGCCACCATTACTGCTAAAGCTGTAGTCGGTGATGTGGAGAGCGATGTCGTTACAGGTAAGTTGTTCGGTTTTGCCAAGTCAGAAGTTAATATTGTAAAAGGGGAAACGGTTGAAGTGCCAGCCATTATTCCTGCTATTGCAGAGATTGATGGTATCGCTGTAAGTTGTTCTTCTGATGACGAAGACTATGTATCCATCTCTGATGGCATGATGACGGGTAATCGGTATGGCTCTACAACGATATATGGAAATTTAATGCCAGGTAACGACCCGCTATCGTATGATATACTGAATAGCGATGGTTATGTGGATGATGTCACTGTTAACGTTGTTCCTCCTGCTCCAACATTAAGTTTGGAAGAAGGGGAATACCGTGGTAACCAAACGCTGGAAATAAGCACGACGCTAACAGAAGAAGATGTTGAGATTAAGTATCAATTGGGAGAGAATGCAGAGGCTACAAGCACCTATGCAGCCCCAATTGTATTAGACGAGACCACAACGGTTGTTGCTTGGGTCGTGGCACATGATGAGTCTGGTGCACCATTTAATAGTGAAAGAGTCACTGCGACTTACACGATTACTCAGCCAGAATCTTATGGCATAACAGTTAATGGAATAGCAGTCCATGAGGACAACCGCACGAATGTGATGGGAGATCAGGGTGAGCCTACCGTCCAGTTTGATGGTAAGAACACGCTGTTCCTGAATAATGCTAATATTAGTGGTGAGATTATTGTTAATAGTTCTGCTTTTGTGGATGAGCCTTTGACAATCTGTCTGAAAGGTACTAACACCATCAATAATAGAACGTATTTGGTTCAGAACGCATTGGCTACAGCAAACATTAAAGTGAATTTCGATACAAATGAATTAGAACCAGGTTCTCTGACTTATACAACTCCAGAGATACTAAAAGAGCCTATCAGTGCCTTTGTTGGTTGTAATGTATTATATTTGAATGGACTGGCACCTACATTATCTGAAGGAGCCAATAGCGGTTCAGTATTGAGTATCTCTATGTCTTTGCAACCTATCGTCAATCATTCTGGTGAAGAGAAGACATTAGACGGAGAAGGTGATGGTCTTGGTGAGGATATTGAGACCAAGACAACGGATGAGTTGACTGCAGGTGTGGTGGAGAACGGCATTCTGTATACACTGCCTGATGCCAATGATGGCTATGAGTCACCAGGGGAGTCTGGTTCAGGTAAAGTTGTGGCTATTAACTCTTTGATGACATTGGAGGAAGTCATTGAGATTGCTCGTCAAGTAGCTAATGGGACACTGGTTCCTGGTACTGCAGAGTATTCTGCGGCATTCAGTGGTATGACCTTCCTGCTGCCTGCAGGTACTGGTATTATAATAATCAACGTAAGGACAAATGAAAGTGGTAAGCTTGCCGTGAAGATCGGTAATCAGCCGGCTGTTACGTTCGATGAAGCCAAGGATGCGTTCGAAGAATTAGTGGTGCCATTTGCTTGTTCAGTGCCTACATACGTGCAGCTTTTCAACCAAAGCGCTGCTACAGGAAGCCGTGAACTGGATAGCCATCGTGCTCCTGGTCGTAAGGAGACGGCAACAGTTGAGATTAAGGGACTCTCTGTTTCTGCTTCGTCTGTGGTTGCTGTACCAGAACCTGCTTTATCACCAGTGATGCTGGATAAGAGTGCAGTGGCTAAGGAGGCAGGTAAGCACTTCATCAAGGTGAATAATCCTGATGTCGCCGGTGTTGATGCCGATGCCTTTGAGGGTGTGAAGACAGATGACGAACTGACCTATGTCGACTTGACGAATACTGGTATCAAGGGCATTACGGTTGACCGCTCTACTGATGCCTTCAAGAATGTACCGGAAAAGGCGTTCATCTATCTGCCTGCTGGTAATAAGGTGACGGCTGGTACGAAGAATGTCATCATCGGTAGTGTCTGCGAGAATATGGAGATGGCTGATGACGCACCGTACTTCGAGATGGCTCAAGACTTCACGGCACTCAATGTCAAGCAGAACCGTGACTATTCGGACTTCGTAGACAAGAACTGCACGGTGTACCTGCCTTTCGCTATCGATGAGGAGACGGCTGCCACACTGGGTACGTTCTATGAACTGAAGGGCTACGATGGTACGACGGTAGTGATGGAGTCTGTCAAAGAGACGAAGGCGAACACACCGTATATGTTCAAACCCAAGGCTGCCGATACGAAGGTGGCTGCCAAGATGGTGAAGGTGGAGGCTACTCCTGCTGCCGCACCTGTGGCTGGAAGTATTAAGTTCGTTGGTACCTATAAGCAGAAGGATATCGTCTCTGATGGCAGCACGCAGTACTACTGCTTCATGGCTGATGGCGTGGAGGCTGGTAAGTTCGTGCATGTGATAACAAATCCTGTGACGATGAACCCATACCGTGCCTATATGGTGGTAGAGGGTGCTGCTACTGCTCGTGAGCTTGACCTCGTCATCGACGGTGTCTCCACCGGTATCAAGAACATGAAGGTGGGTACGGACGATAACGTCTACTACGACCTGCAGGGTCGTCGCGTGCTCTACCCGACAAAGGGTCTCTACATAGTAAACGGTCATAAGGTAATCATTAAATAATGGAGGACAGAATAATGAAGAAAACATATATTGCTCCTGTGATGGAGACCTGTCGTTTGCAAACAACAGGTATGCTCCTTAGTACATCTTCACTGACACCCGAGGAGTGGGATGGCGGAGGCGTCGGAGGCTCAAGAGTCATCGAGATTGACGAACTTGATATGCTGATGCGGGAAAATGCTTTTATGTAGCGCAAACACATATTAACATGTTAGGATAGGGGGATAGCAAGGCTTTCTCCCTATCTTTTGTTACCTCCGAATCCTCAAAACAAAGAAAAATCAAAAAAAAATGGGAAAATGTTTGGCAGTTCCATAAAAAGTGCGTACCTTTGCATCCGCAAATCAGAAATGAGGTGCTGCGAGGCTCCCTAGCTCAACTGAATAGAGCATCTGACTACGGATCAGAAGGTTGTGGGTTTGAATCCCGCGGGAGTCACAAAAGAAAGAGATGATCATTCGATTGTCTCTTTCTTTTTTTGCTTATATACAGACTTCCCCCTGTTGAAAGTACATCCTAAAAAATGGGATAAAAAAAGAAACTCTCAGCAACCTTTATAAGGATCTGAGAGCTTCTTTGGAGGTGCCTGGCGGATTCGAACCGCCGTAGACGGTTTTGCAGACCGTTGACTAAGCCACTCATCCAAGGCACCATTTTGTCTTAGCGGATGCAAAGTTACTACTTTTCTTTGGATTGACAAAATTTTCTATCACTTTTTTTCTTCAATTCACATCCAGAACAACTTGCACAAGGGTCGGGTGGGGCAGTGAGTGCCTTGTAGAAACGTTGTGCGGCATAGCCTGTGGCAACCGTCAGGATGATGACAACGATAGCAGTCTGCATAGGATTCAAAATTTAGACAGCTTGCGGAGCATCAGTTTGTTGATGGCCTGTATCTTGCGACCACCTTTCTCAATGTCCTCGCGAACATTATTAATATTATTAAAGAGTTCACTGAACACATTCAAGAAAGGATTAGGCTCACTGGTGTCCTCTATGTCATCGGGATTATATACAATCCGGATGCCCAGCGGTTCGATGTGGACATCCACGTCCTTATCCGTAACGATGGGGTCGCCGTCGAAATGAATGGCACCTTCCTCTTTACGATGGATATGAATGCTGCGGGTCTGGAATGTCTTGATTTTTGAATTGTTCGTCAAGGTCTTATTGAAGAGGTCAATACTGATCTGTGGTGCTTCTAATGCGTCAAACGGTTCCATGATGATCACGTCCATCACTCCATCACGCATAGATGCTTGTGGTGCTATATAGGCATTGTTGCCATATTGCGACGCATTGGCACAGGCAATGAGGAAAGCCTTATAGCGGTGAGCCCCAGTCTCGTCCTCCACCTCGTAAGTTTCCGGCTTGTAATTGAGTCCTTCCTTGAGTACGTTCTCCACATAGGTGATAGGTCCCCGTTTCCCCGCCTCGGCAAATTTCAGCGAGATAAAAGCGTCAAAGCCCATGCCGCAGGTGCAGAAAAAGGGAATGCCGTTGATGACCCCATAGTCAAAAGTCTCGATCTGGCACTTATTGACAATCTGAATCGCTTTTTTGGGGTTCATAGGGATGCAGAGATGGCGGGCAAGCCCGTTGCCAGAACCACATGGGATAATCGCCAATGCCGTCTGTGAGTGTGTCAGAGTGCGTGCCACTTCATTGATTGTTCCGTCTCCACCGACCGCAGCCACGATATCCACCCCCTTCTTAACGCACTCACGGGCAATTTCCATGGCATGTCCTGCATATTCTGTCATGCGGATCTCGGCATCAAAAAGGTTATTGTCAAGGTCTTCCTTGATCATTTTGACGATATCTTCCTTCTCATGACCACCAGAAATGGGGTTGATGATGAATGTTATGTGCTTCTTCTGACTCATATCACATGCAAAAATAAGAAATTCATGAGAATTATCCGACGTATTTGAAATAAATTTCAATAAATTTACGAATTATCTTATAAAATGTGCACGATTTGATAAAATTTGTGTAACTTTGCAGACTGAAATAGAAAACTTAACGAAACGATACCTAATCGGAATGGGACAGTTACAAGAGAAATACAAGCATTATCGTGAGCCGCAGAAGTTTATGGAGGCTGACGTTTACCCTTATTTCCGTGCTATTGAAGGAAAGCAGGGTACGGAAGTGGAGATGGGCGGACACAAAGTGCTCATGTTTGGTTCTAATGCCTATACAGGACTGACAGGCGACCAGCGTATCATTGACGCTGCGAAAGCCGCGCTGGACAAATACGGCTCTGGTTGTGCAGGAAGCCGTTTCCTCAATGGAACACTCGACCTGCATGTGCAGTTGGAAAAAGAAATCTCAGAGTTTATTGGTAAAGACGATTGCCTTTGTTTTTCAACAGGCTTCTCTGTCAACCAGGGAGTCTTGGCAATGGTAGTCGGAAAGGACGATTATATTATATGTGACGATCGTGACCACGCAAGTATAGTGGACGGTCGTCGCCTTTCTTTTGCCAAGCAGCTGCATTACAAGCATAACGATATGGAGGACTTGGAGCGTGTGCTTCAGAAATTACCTCACGAGGCTATCAAGCTGATCGTTGTGGATGGTGTCTTCTCCATGGAGGGCGACTTGGCAAAGCTTCCCGAGATTGTGGAGCTGAAGCATAAGTATAATTGCTCTATCATGGTCGATGAGGCTCATGGTATTGGCGTCTTTGGCAGACAAGGACGTGGTGTTTGTGACCACTTTGGTCTGACGGACGAGGTTGACCTGATTATGGGTACATTCTCGAAGTCTCTTGCTTCTATCGGTGGCTTTATCGCTTCAGACTGGGATACCATCAATTTCCTGCGTCATACTTGTCGTACATACATCTTCTCTGCATCAAATACTCCTGCAGCTACAGCAGCAGCGATGGAGGCTCTGCATATCATCCAGAAAGAGCCTGAGCGTATCGAGGCTTTGTGGAAAGTGACGAACTATGCTTTGAAGCGTTTCCGTGAGGAAGGATTTGAGATTGGTGATACGGAGAGTCCAATCATCCCGCTTTATGTGCGTGATGTTGACAAGACGTTCCTGGTGACTGCACTGGCATTCAAGGCAGGTGTGTTTATCAACCCGGTGATACCTCCCGCATGTGCTCCACAGGATACATTGGTGCGTTATGCGTTGATGGCAACACATACAGAAGAACAGGTTGACCGTTCTGTGGTAGCACTGAAAAAGATCTTCGTAGAACAAGGAATTATAAAATAATTGCGGAAAAATTTGCAAGGGTCACAAAAAATGTGTACCTTTGCAGCCGCAAAAACGAGGTGTAGCGCAGTTGGTAGCGTTCCTGGTTTGGGACCAGGCTGTCGCAGGTTCGAGTCCTGTCACCTCGACGGAAGAGTGCTCTTTTAGTAAGGAGTACTCTTTTTCTTTAAATAATTTGATAATCAAAACTTTTTCCTTACCTTTGGCTTCGCCGAACTTACTTTGCACTCGAAAATGAAAAGAAAAGCAAGCTTTCCTTTTGCATTTCACTCGTTTTTTCGTAACTTTGCCATCAAAGATGGCGAACTTACTCCGTCTCGGCAAAAAAAGAAACGAATTTCTTTGTTTTGCTCTCGACTTTTCGTACCTTTGCAGTCGGCAAGTAGAAAGCCTTAAATTCATGAGATGAAGAATAGATTAGAGGTTTACTGGTTGGTATTGTCAATACTGTTGACTGTAAGTCTCGCAGTGAATGCTGCAGAGTCTGACCGTCTTTTTAGGGTTCATGATGCCTCTGAAGGATTGGCTGATAATGGCGCCCAAGTGATTATATGTACAAAGACGGGGCGTATGGTCATCAGTTCTATAGGTCATATCAATTTCTATAATGGTTCTTCCTTTGAGCATATTGATGCCCGGTCAGAGGATATTTATGAGCTTCCCAAATATGAGGGGCATTATCATCTCTATTTTGACAAAGCCCACCATCTATGGGTCAAGGACAAATATCAAGTGACTTGTGTGGACCTGATGACTGAGCGTTTTATCTCTGATGTTCAGGGAGTCCTGAAAGAGATGGGATTCAAAGGGAAGGCGGAAGACCTGTTTGTAGATGATGATGGTTGTTTATTGCTGTTGTCAAACAACAAGCTTTACAACTGCAAGGAAAAGAAATATTTTCCTGTCCGGAAAGGCAAGAAACTTCATGACGTAGGGGAGTACGACGGTCAGTTGCAACTGTTGTTCTATGATGATAGCAGTATTGAGGCGTTCAATATCTCCACTGGCAGTTTAGTGTATATGAAACCGGCTTTGGACGCAGCTAAAGCCGTTAAGTATAACAGATCCTCGGTATTGCTTTACGACAAAGGCTGCTATTATCAAATCCGTAATGGCGTGACGGAATCTGTTCTCATGAAAATAGACGCCTTGTCAGGTGAAACTCACATCCTGATGGAGCTGCCCTATCACATGAATAATATGGCTATTCACGATGAACAGTTGTATATTGCCTCTCAATATGGTTATTGGACATATAATATGTTGACAGGTGAGCGGCAGCATTTCAAGACGTTGATGAATACCGATCTTGAGGAGATAGATACGGATATCAATGACATTGCCTTTGACCTTCAAGGCGGTATGTGGGTTGGCACGGAGAAACGTGGTCTGCTTTATTCCAAGCCTTATACTTCCCCATTCAAGATTTACAAATGGGGGCATCCTTTGGCAGATAAATATAAAGTGATGCTCTCCAAGGGAATAAAGAAGACCGAGGACAAATTACCACGCCGAGTTCATTGTGCCTATCGTGACAGTCGTGGTTGGATATGGCAGGGTACTTATACGGGACTGAAACGTTTCTTGTCAGAGAGCGATAAGAATCCACTTGTTATCAGTAGTGAGGACGGACTGAATAATAATGTCATTCATTCTATCGTAGAGGATAACGATCATAATCTCTGGGTAAGTACCAGTAACGGAATCTCTTGTCTGATCATGAAAAAAGACTCTTTGATGAGGGTCGTGAGCTTTAATGACAATGATAATATCCCGACGAACTCTTTTGTTAACGGCTATGCCATGAAACTGGAGGATGGCTCCATCATCATGCAGGCATTAGATTATATGGTGAAGTTCAATCCTAAAGATTTCCATACAACCAAGAATACTGATATCAAACTATATCCGAAGCTGATACGCCTGGTGGTTAACGGACAGACGATACAGCCAGGAATGGAGGTAGACGGAAAACTGATTCTCGACCGTGCGATAACCCGTGCCAAAGAGTTTAGTGTGAACTATGACCAGAACACCATATCCTTATTGTTCTCGGGTTTAAATTACTTCCGACCGGCACAGACCTATTATCGTATCCGTGTCAAGGGATTTCATAATGACTGGGAAGTATATTCCTTGCATGATGGAACGGGACGTGTGGATAGCCAGGGAATGCTTCTTTATCCAATTATAGGAATACCTCCGGGAAAATATGAGATAGAGGTGCAGGCATCCATGACTCCAGACAACTGGCAAGTAGAACCCTATGTCTGGAAACTGTCGGTTGACGAGCCATGGTGGCGTATGACTATCGTATATGTTACGCTTGGTGGGTTATTGTTGGGAATGCTGATTACCAATTTTGTCTTCTATAACCGTATTACACGATTGAAACTGAAACGGGGCAATGTGGAAAGTGGCATCATCAAACGTGTCAAGTCTTTCTCCGTCATGTGTGAAAGTATGGAAAACGAGCAACTTTCCGCCTCTTTGGATATTAAGGATAATTCCAATACCGATGCGGAGGATGTCTTTTCTGAGATTATGCTGAAAGTACTTCCTTATGTGAGGAACCATCCGGAAGATCTCACGATAGCCCAATTGGCAAAGGAGGCACAGATGGATATGAAGGACTTCTATGGGGTGATGTCTTCTAATCTCTACAGAACGCCACGTGCATTGGTCTTGAGGCTTCGCCTGCAACGTGTGGCGGAGTTGTTAAGGAATAGCGACAAGACGGTGGATGAGATCGCGGAGGATTTAAACTTTGAATCAGCCAATTATTTGATAGCAAGTTTCTACCATCAGTATCGGCAGACACCTGATGATTATCGTGCGACTAATCCTCGATAACCAACCAGTCGCCATGTGCGATCTCCTAATCCTTTGTAATAGACCAGTACCTGGTATTTGTTCCTTGTCTGAAAGAAATTCCCCTCAGTGGGTGCTGTACGCCCATCCTTATCGACATACTGGTAAGAATAATAGCCTTGCTTCTGCATGACTTGTGCTATATAGCATTGGCTGTTTGCGTCATACTGCATCTGATAGGCCGTGGCGTCGGCGTTATTCGTCCATTGACCTTGCAGAAATATCTCTCCGCTATACGGAGCTTCCAACGTGTAGTTTACCCATACGTAATCACAGGTGTAAGCAATCTCTGACCTGTTGCTGTTGCGGATATAGAAAGCTCCGTTAGCTGATTCGTCAGTCAGATAGTTTCGTCGTACGGTCGTGGTAAAAGGAAAAGCCTGATAGCGTTTCCCGTCCCATCCTATACGGTCAATTCCCATGGTCGGGTGGCTGACATCAAGAACCTCAAACTTATGATACTCATTCCCTGCGTCGAAAATAAGCTCCCGCTGATGTTCCCATCGCAGTCCTTGGTGATAGGTATATTGGGGAGCAGGGTTCAGTCGTGCCGTTTGCTCATTCCAGTTCTGCATGACCACCGTATATATCTCATCTTCAGGACGAATGACATTTAGGTCTTTGTACTCTAAGTTGATGGACACTTGCTGATGGCTCTTGTTTACATCGATATCGGTATTTGTGGTGAGGTTGAGACCGATATTGACGACAGGCTCGACGACATAGAATTCCGCATCAAGTATTTTCTCATGACCGTTGTCCTCATCAAAAATACTAAGTCTGTAGTTGCCACTCATCCGGATCATGCATTGACTGTTGGGTATTGTAAACTCATAATGAGTGTAGTCCACCGTGGTATTAAGGGAGTTCTGGTAATCATCTAATGGAAAGTCGTTAAATCCTTGTAACCAGTCACTTTCAAAAACATCAGTAGTCTCCGACCAGTCTGCCTCACACCGGGTAAGGTGACAGATGTAACGATGGGAGTCATGTGACAGTTCGTCGAATCCGATATGCAGAACATCCCGGCTGCCCAGTTCCATGACAGGACGATTCTGCCAGTCGTTATTCACGATGGTCGTCAGTGTCTTGATCATTGGCGAGTATATCTTGTTGCCAGCCTGCAATGTTGTGGCAAGGAGCAACAAACCAAACAATATCTCTTTCTTCATATTTGCAAAGATAGTGTAAACCGAGTAAAGAACAAAATAAATTCATTTATTTTTTCTTTCGAGGTGCCGCTTCCTCCTTGCGAAGCCTTAGGCTCCAAGGGTCGGAGCTTTAGGCGCTGAGGGTCGAAGGTACGGGCTTCAAAAGTTGAAGCTATAGGCTTCGTCAATGAAAACAATATCATACGGAATTGCAAATCAATTTGATTTACTTTGCAAATCAATTTGATTTACTCGGTAATTCAATTTGATTTACTTTGTAATTCAATTTGATTTACAATGAAAGGAGGCAGCCTTTACAATAGTAGCCGTTACTGGGGGTAAAAGCAAGCGGCATCTCCTGCTGATGGAGATGCCGAATCTATCAAATTTGAAAGAAAAGAGATGGTAATAGAGGAGGTTTAGGAAAAATTGTGTAAATTTGCAGACGATATGAAGAAGATAACATATATAGTTGCGGTATTAGCTGTCTTGTTACTCATGTTCTCTTGTGGTAACAGGAAGAATGCTGCTGACTATGAGGGTATGATAGACAGTATCCGTAAGGCAGAAGTTGGAAAGCAATTGCTGAAGCCTATAGCCAGTGACCCTGTAGTTGCCTTTTTTGATACGCTGTCCATGAGGTCTGTTCCTATGAAATATTCCCCAGAGTTTGTGGAGTATCTTCCTCAGATGAAAAAGATTCCACCTGTCTATAATACCCGATTCGACTATGAGAGTAACGTGGAACTCTATGCTGTCAAGTTGCCTTCCTACCAAGACTATCATATGATGTTGTTAGGTGAGAAACTTGACTCCACCAATGTGTCCCTTTATCTCTGTACGATGAATCGTGAATATGTACTCGTGGACCGTCTGTGTGTCTATGAGCAGAAGATTGAGGAGCGAGACGGAAAACTGGGACTGATGCGTCAGGAGTACTATATCACGAGTAAGTATGAGGTCACCCTTGTCAGCTATTTCCGCAGAGAGGATGATGACAAAGAGAGTGAGCTCGCCGCTTGCAGATATATAATTAATAAGGAGGGTAATTTTGAAGAGGTAATCATAGAGCTATGATAGAGATTAAGGTTAAAGACAGCCAGTTGAATGAAGCGGCGCAGGAAGGGATGGATTCCTTTGTCAGTGCTTTTGTCCATGCCATCCGTCAAGGTATTCATGACGAGTTGACAGCAGAGACCATGGCAGAGCTGAATGCAGACCAGATCACCCTTCTTGCATGGGATATCCTTCACGAGGAAGTGATGGATGGAGGATTTGTACAACTGATACATAACGGCTATGGTCCTTTTATCTTTAAGAATCCTTTTGCGAAAGCCGTCAAGCTATGGGGACTGCGTGACTTGTCCAAACTGATATACGATGCTCATACACTCTATCTGAAGCACCATGAGGAGATTGAGCAGGACTGCACGGAGGATGAGTTCATGGCATTATTCGAGCAATATCCTGAGTTTGACGATATGGATGACCTCTTCATAGAGAACGAGGAGTCATGGATGGAACAGATCGCTGAATATATTGACCAGCATATTGAGCAATTTGCTCATATTGAGAAATAAAATGAATAAAGACGAAGAGAAAATCAGGAAGAAGAGTCCTGTACAGATACGCAACAAGAAGGCATCGTTTGAGTACTTCTTCATCGAGACCTATACGGCAGGTATTGTCTTGACCGGTACGGAGATTAAGTCTATCCGGCTGGGTAAGGCAAGTCTTGTGGATACCTATTGTTTTATCAATAATGGTGAAATATGGGTAAAGGGGATGAATATCTCACCTTATTTCTATGGTTCGTATAATAACCATGAGATGAAGCGTGACCGTAAGTTGCTACTGACAAAGAAGGAGATTCAGAAACTCCATGCCGCCACCAAACAAACCGGTTATACCATTGTACCCCTGCTGGTCTTCATAGACGAACATGGGCGGGCAAAGATGGATATCGCCTTATGTAAGGGTAAGAAAGAGTTTGATAAGCGGCAGACCCTGAAAGAGAAGGAAGATAAGCGCGAGATGGATCGTGCAATGAAACATTACTAAATGAACAGACTGCAAGACTTAACCAAACAACGTATATTGGTACTGGATGGTGCTACAGGTACAATGATTCAGAAATATCAACTTTCTGAGTCTGATTTCCGAGGCACCCGTTTCCGCGATATCCCAGGACAGCTAAAAGGTAACAATGACATGCTTTGCCTTACTCGTCCAGATATTGTGGAAGAAATTCATCGTAAGTATCTGGAAGTTGGAGCTGACATCATTTCCACCAATACTTTTAGTTCCCAGCGTATATCTCAGGCAGATTACCATTTGGAGGATTTTGCCAGGGAGATGGCTTATGAGGGAGCACGTATCGCCAGGAAAATGGCTGATTCGTTCTCTACAGAAGAGAAACCCCGTTTCGTAGCAGGAAGTATCGGTCCTACTAACAAGACGTGTTCCATGTCACCGGATGTGAGTAATCCCGCTGCCCGTGACCTGACCTACGACGAGCTCCACAGGGCGTATAGTGAGCAGATTGACGGATTGATGGAGGGTGGGGTGGATGCCCTGCTGATTGAGACTATTTTCGATACACTCAATGCGAAAGTCGCTATTGACGCTGCGATGACGGTCATGGAAAAGCGGGGTGTGGAATTGCCTATTATGCTCAGTGCTACAGTCAGCGACTTGGCTGGACGTACTCTGAGCGGGCAGACGTTAGAGGCTTTTCTTGCCAGCATCAGCAGTTATCCTATTTTCTCCGTCGGACTGAACTGTTCATTTGGTGCCAGCCAGATGATCACATTCCTGCGTCAGCTATCCCGGAAAGCACCTTATTATATTAGTGCATATCCTAATGCGGGATTGCCAAACTCCATGGGGTTATATGATGAGACGGCAGAATCGATGGCACCGCAGATGGGGAAAATGATTGACGAGGGACTTGTCAATATCATCGGAGGCTGTTGTGGTACTGATGAGCATTTTATTGAGAAATATATTCCTTTGGTAGAGGGCAAGCGACCTCATCAGCCTGTTCCCAGACCAAAGACAATGTGGCTGAGTGGACTGGAACTGTTGGACGTTACGCCAGAGGTGCGCTTTGTGAATGTCGGTGAGCGTTGTAATGTCGCAGGCTCTCGCAAGTTCCTCCGTCTTATCAAGGAGAAGAAATATGACGAGGCGATAGCTATTGCCCGTAAACAAGTCACCGATGGTGCTCTGGTCATTGACATCAATATGGATGACGGACTGTTGGATGCTCGCACAGAGATGACCACATTCCTCCGTATGATTGCTGCCGAACCGGATATTGCCTCTGTTCCCGTGATGATAGACTCTTCGGATTGGGAGGTCATCAAAGCAGGATTGAAGTGTGTTCAAGGGAAGAGCATCGTCAATTCCATATCATTGAAAGAAGGGGAGGAAGTCTTTATCCAACATGCCAAGGATGTCATGCGCTATGGTGCTGCCGTCGTTGTGATGTGCTTCGATGAGCAGGGACAGGCAACCAGTTATGAACGTCGTATAGAGATTGCCGAACGCTCATATCGTATTCTAACACAACAGGTTGGCATGAATCCGTTGGATATTATCTTTGACCCGAATGTGTTAGCGGTAGCGACGGGAATGGAGGAGCATGACAGTTATGCTGCAGATTTCATTAAAGCGACAGGTTGGATCAGGAAACATCTTCCTGGTGCTCATATAAGTGGGGGAGTCAGCAATCTGTCTTTCTCGTTCCGTGGCAACAATTACATACGAGAAGCGATGCATGCCGTCTTTCTTTACCATGCGATACAGCATGGTATGGACTTCGGTATTGTGAATCCTGCTTCGAAAGTTCTGTATAGTGACATACCTCACGACCAACTGGAGGTGATAGAGGATGTCATATTGAACCGTCGCAAGGGTGCTGCAGAGACATTGACAGAACTTGCCAATCAGTTGTTAGAGACGCAACAGTCTCAGCCTGCTTCTACAGGACTCTCATCTCCTTCACAACAAGAGAAATGGCGAGAGGAGAGTCTGGAACAACGTCTGCAATATGCCTTGATAAAAGGTATAGGTGATTTTCTGCAACAGGACTTAGACGAAGCGTTGGGTAAATATCCCCAGGCAGTAAAGATTATAGAAGGTCCTTTGATGGATGGTATGAATGAGGTGGGACGACTCTTTGGCAGTGGAAAGATGTTCTTGCCACAAGTCGTGAAGACGGCGCGTACCATGAAGCAGGCAGTGGAAATCCTGCAACCTGTCATCGAGAAACAGCAAGAAGGCGGAGGTAAGAAAGCTGGAAAGGTTCTTCTTGCCACGGTCAAGGGTGATGTCCATGATATTGGTAAGAATATTGTTGCGGTTGTTCTTGCATGCAATGGCTATGATGTCGTGGATATGGGTGTGATGGTGCCTGCCGAACAGATTGTGCGTAAGGCTATAGAGGTCAAGGCAGACATCATCGGACTGTCAGGACTGATTACTCCAAGTCTGGAAGAGATGGTCAATGTGGCTCATGAGATGCAACGGGCAGGTTTGGATATACCTATTATGATTGGGGGAGCCACAACAAGTGAGCTCCATGTTGCCTTGAAGATAGCACCCGTTTATGGAGGACCGGTAGTATGGATGAAAGACGCCTCCCAGAATGCCTTGGTTGCCGCCCGTTTGCTAAACAAGGACGAGGAGGTGAAAGTGGAAAAGGAATTAGACGAGAAATACAAGCATCTCCGTGAGGAATATGAGCAGGAGCAAAAACAATTACTACCTCTGGAGGAGGCAAGAAAACAAAAGAGAGACTTCTTTAAAGAATAATTGATATATGATCAAAACAATAGCATTTGACTTAGGTGGTGTCATTATCACCATCGATCAACCGCAGGCAATCAGCCGTTTCAAGGAGATCGGAGCCACGCAGGTCGAGGATTATCTGAACCCTTATACACAGACAGGTATCTTCGGTGATTTGGAACATGGCTTGATCTCTGCCGAGGAATTTCGTGTTGCCTTGGGAGAATTAATGGGTAAGGAGTTTACTTACGAACAATGTGCCTATGCCTGGCAGGGGTATGCCAAGGATGTACCGCAGCGTAACCTGGATATTGTGATGCGACTGCGTCAAGAGGGATATCGGGTTGTATTGCTTTCAAATACAAATCCGTATATGATGGACTGGGCAATGAGTCCCGCATTTGATGGGAAGGGACATCCTCTTTCCTATTATTTCGATCATTGTTATTTGAGCTATCAGCTAAAGAAGATGAAACCCTCTGAGGACATCTTCCGTGAGGTGTTACAACAAGAACAGACATTCCCTGGCGAGGTGCTTTTCGTAGATGACGGTCCCCGTAATGTGGCAGCTGCCAGTCAGATAGGCTTCCGTACTTTCTGTCCAGAGAATGGTTCTGACTGGACAGAGGAGATTTATAAGTTCATAGTTTAGAGTTCACAGTTCATAGTTATGAGAAGAAATATTATTTGGATATTATTGTGCTGCGTGAATTTGCTGCAAGCACAGACATACATTGTCCCTAAAAGAGAGTTCCGTGCCGCATGGATTCAGTGTGTAAACGGGCAGTTCCAGAACATTGGTACGGAGAGGATGCAAAAGACGCTTTCCTACCAATTGGATGAGTTACAGAAAGACGGTGCGAATGCCATTATCTTCCAAGTCCGTCCTGCTTGTGACGCTCTGTACCCAAGTAGTATAGAGCCATGGAGTCATTTCCTGACGGGTGTACAAGGTAAGGCTCCGTATCCATATTGGGATCCTTTGCAGTGGATGATAGACCAGTGTCACAAGCGTGGGATGGAACTCCATGCGTGGATAAACCCGTATCGTGCGAAATCAAAACTGGCGTATGCTTTGGCTCCTAACCATATCTGCAATCAGCATCCGGAACGGGTCTTCGAGTATGATGGTCTGCAAGTGCTTCATCCTGCCTTACAGGAGAATCGTGACTATATATGTACCATCGTGGAGGATATCCTCAAGCGTTATGATGTCGACGGACTCCATATTGATGACTATTTCTACCCATACCCTGTACCTGGTGTGGCGATTCCTGATGATGGGCAGTTCCGGGCTAATCCGCAAGGCTATGCCAATAAGAGTGACTGGCGCCGCCATCAGGTAGACTTACTCATTGAGCAGTTGAATACCACTATTCATCGGGTGAAGCCATGGGTGAAGTTCGGTGTAAGTCCTTTCGGTATCTACCGTAATATTAAGAATGACCCTCGCGGCAGTAAGACGAATGGATTGCAGAATTATGATGAACTTTATGCTGATGTCCTATTGTGGATAGAGAAAGGGTGGGTAGACTATATAGTGCCACAGCTTTATTGGGAGATGGGACATAAGGCTGCCGACTATACAGAACTGATACGTTGGTGGAGCGACCATGCCTCTGCTCGTCCGCTGTTCATTGGTGAGGACGTGGAGCGAACCGTCAAGAATGCAGACCCTTCGAATCCTGGAAGTCATCAGCTGCCGGCAAAGATGCGTCTCCATCAGGAGAATCCCGGTGTACAAGGTACCGTATTATGGTATGCGAAGGTTGCTGTTGACAATATCGGTAACTACGGCACCAATCTCAGGAATGTGTATTGGCGTTACCCCGCTCTGCAACCCTTGATGCCACATCTCGACCATAAGGCACCTGGTAAAGTGCGTAAGTTGAAGGTCTTCACCATCAACAACCGTCAGGTATTGATGTGGACGGCTCCCAAATTTAAGTCATGGGACGATGAGGCGACGAAGTATGTTGTCTATTGTTTTAAGAAAGGCGAGGACACTGATATCAGTAATCCGTCTCATATCGTAGCCATTACTGACAATTGCTTCTATGAGCTTCCTGTAGATTTAGAACAGGGAAGATATGTCTATATCGTTACGGCACTCGACCGATTGCAGAACGAGAGTAAGACTGCGAAGAAGAAAGTCAAATTGTATTAATCGTCAGTCTTAATAATAACAGGAGCCTCTACCTCCCGCCTCCATACCTTCAAATAGTCAAACCACTCTTTAGCGGAGTGGTATCCGAAGGTCTCGTTGGCAGAGGTATAGGTTACCTTATAATTCATGTGCGTACCGTTTATTTTCAGTACGTAGGTGTAATTGTCTTTGTTGGCAACCTCCTCACTGACGATATATTGCTGAGGAACAAGTACGGCTAACCCGACAGTCTCCCTCTTGCCGTTAATCGTGTCGTTAGTAGGGAAGTCGGCACCCCAGCAAGCACGCAGACCTTTCTTGTCACTAAACTCCTCTGAGCCTTTTACGTTAATGATACCAGTGGAGAAACGGTAGTCGCTGACATCTTTATTGAAGAATACATCTACGTCCGTATCACGGTGTCCTGCATACTGTGTATATCGGATGGTCATATTGACTGGTGCCTTTGTCGCATCAGCTTTCCACCCGCGGTCGACGAGTTCCACGATGGTGCGCAGTGGACCGTAGCTGATAATCCGCTGAGTACGAGTGCGGACTGGTTCTACATGCGTCGGCTTGGTACCGTCCCAACCACGGAATGCTCCGAGTCCGAAGGTCTGCCCAACCCATAGTACATCATCACCATATCCTTTTGCTTTCTGGTCTTTGTCCGTATAGAACTGTGTCTCTTGTAATTCCAGTTGTTTGTTGAATTTACCATAGAGGTCGAGTGTCTGACGTGCGTCGAAATAAATACGGATACCATTCAGCTCACTCTCGAAATCCACACCATGGTGATGCTGCAGGTTATAAGTATAGGCAGCGTCACCACGAGCCGTGATAGACTCGATATAGTTGTTCTGCTGATTCTTCTTCAGTTTCTTGTTTTTAGTATTAGCCATCACCATCTCTGCATATACACGGGCTGGATAGGGACGTGGCTCACCTGTCTCATAAAGGGATATGCTGTATTCCTTTGTCTCTTTCTTCCCTAAGTCTGCTAAAAAACAGAGTTCGTCGAACGACTCATCCTGATTCAAGTCATCCAGTTGGCAGGGAATTTCCTTGCCTCCGACAGTAACCAAAGCGGAACGCACCTCACCATAAGATGCCAATGATATCACAACGGGAACATCAGTGCGTGTGTCCTTTTGGGGATTAGTCACTGTGACGGTCAATGTCTTTTCAGCGAAGATGGACAGACAGCATAGGGTCAGTGCCATAGAAGAGAGGAGTCTTTTCATATCTTTATCCGTAGTTTGTGAGATTGCAAATTTCACACAAATAAACGAAAAAGACGCATAAGACTACATATTTTTATCTTTTTTAGGTTAAAATTTGGTTTTTAAAATACTTTTTAGTAAATTTGCAGTCGTATTTAACAATAATAAATGATTAATCTCATTTAATCGTCGTGCGAAAGGTCTATTTATTCTTGACCATAGCCATGTTAGCCTGTCTGGGTTGTCAATGGCATCTGAAGTCCAATGAGGAGACTTCGGGGGAGTTAGCATTGTCCATTGATCGCTACGACATGATAGAAAGTCTTTATCTTACAACAGGTGACTATTCCGCATTGTTGCAGATGAACAAGTCGTATCCTATGCAGACTCGTACGCTGATAGAGGATGTTCTTCGTATCGGACAAGTGAACGAGCCTGATATTCATAACAAGTTGCTTTTCTTCTTCAAGGACTCCACCTTGCAGCGTCTGATAACTGATGTACAGAAGCAATTTGCTGACATAGATGATTTAAATCAGGAACTGACGGATGCTTTCCGTCGTTTATGCGATGTGATACCCTCTTTGGAAATACCCCAGATTTACTCGCAGATTGGTTCTTTCGACCAGAGCATTATCGTGGGGAACAAGACATTGGGTATTTCCCTTGATAAATATCTTGGTGCCGACTATCCTTTCTATATCGAACATTATACAGAAGAGCAACGCCGTCTGATGACACGCTCCATGATTACTCCCGATTGCCTGAGTTTCTATCTGCTCAGTCTCTACCCACTGCAAGACAAAGAACCGTCGCCAGAATTACGTCACCGGCATATGGGTAAGATACAGTGGGTAGTCAACCAAGTGACTCAGCAGCATGTGTTCAAGAATAGTCATGTGGAAGCCATCGATAGTTTTATGAAGCATCATAAGGATGTCAATATAGAACAGTTGCTTCATAATACAAGCTATTAAACTATTGAAATATGAACAAGATTAAGATGTGTCTGCTGTTGATGCTTTTACCGTTAACAGCATATAGCTTAGATTTACGACAAATCACAAGTGGACAATTCATTCCAGACAATATCCGTGGGGTGATACCTAACGCTGACGGCGATAGTTATACCATGTTGGAAAACGATGGAAAGACGATTGTCAAGTATTCGTTTAAGAACGGGAAGGCTTTGGAGACCTTGTTCAATGCCGAGGGCTCGAAGATAAAACGTATCAGCGGATATATTATGAGTCCTGATGGTAAGCGCATATTGGTAGAGACTAACAGGAAATCAATATACCGCCACTCTTTTACCGCCGATTATTATATTTACACTATTGCTAGTCGTAAATTGGTACCATTATCAGGAAATGGTGCCCAGCAGACTCCCTTGTTCTCGCCTGATGGCACGATGATAGCCTTTGTCCGTGAGAACAACATCTTCCTCATCAAACTGCTTTACGATAATGCGGAGAGTCAGGTGACGAAGGATGGCAAGAAGAACGAGATTATCAATGGTATTCCGGACTGGGTCAATGAGGAGGAGTTTGGTAATAGTCGTGCCATGGTATTCTCTGCCGACAGCAAGCAGCTGGTCTGGGTTCGTTACGATGAGCGTTCTGTCAGCCAGTATTCCATGCCGCTCTATAAAGGTTTGAGGCCCGAGCGTAGTGAGTTTACGGAATATCCTGGCGCTTATACTTATAAATATCCTGTGGCTGGTGCGGATAATGCCAAATGCAGTGTTTGGAGTTTTGACATCGCCAGTCGCCAGACTCGCCAGTTGCAGGTACCCCTCGATGCTGATGGTTATATCCCTCGTTTAAAGTCGACCCATGACGCAGCGAAGGTATTGGTACTGACCATGAACCGTCACCAGGACTGTCTGCGTGTCTATACGGCGAACCCCCTGTCTACTGTCTGTCAGTTATTGATAGAGGATAAGACAGCAAAGTATATCAAGGAGGAATGTTTGGAGAACATGCGGGTGACAAGCAAGTATATCCTGCTGCCCAGTGAGCGTGACGGTTGGATGCACCTCTACCTTTATAACATGAACGGGCAACTGCTCCGTCAGGTGGGGCAGGGCGACTATGAGGTCAGCGAGGTTTATGGTGTCGATGATCAGACAGGTACTGTTTACTATGCCTCCCATCAATATGGTGCGACAGACCAACGTGTGTTTATGACACTGGCGAATGGCAAAACATCCTGTCTTACCGACAAGGCAGGGTGGAGTAGTGCGGTCTTCAGCGGCAACTACCAGTCATTCATCCATACATGGAGCAATCTGAATACCCCCACTGTCGTGACACTTTGTGGCAACAATGGTAAGGAAATCACCACACTCGTCGATAATAAGGAGTTGCAAGAACAACTGGCAAAGGAACAGCTTGGCAGTCGTGAGCTTTTCACGCTGACCACCGCAGACGGTATCACACTCAATGGATGGATGGTAAAGCCTGCAGGTTTCGATGCCACCAAGCGTTATCCGGTCATCATGTATCAGTATAGCGGTCCTGGCAGTCAGCAGGTGAAGGACGCTTGGAATATCGGTATGAACGGACAAGGTGCAATCCTGGAGCAGTATCTCTGCCAGCAGGGGTTCCTCTGTGTCTGTGTGGACGGTCGGGGAACTGGAGGACGTGGTGCTGATTTTGAGAAATGCACTTATCTGCGATTAGGTGAGTTGGAGTCTCATGACCAGGTAGAAGTTGCCTTATGGTTAGGTAAACAGTCGTATGTGGATAAGGACCGTATCGCCATCTGGGGCTGGAGCTATGGTGGATTCAATACGTTGATGTCCATGTCAGAGGGGCGTCCGGTGTTCCGTGCAGGTATAGCCATAGCCCCTGTCACTTCATGGCGTTTCTATGACAGCATCTATACAGAGCGGTTTATGCGTACTCCCAAAGAGAACCCAAGTGGCTACGACCAGAACCCGATCAGTCGTGTCGACCAGCTTCACGGTGCCCTCTTGCTCTGTCATGGCAGTGCCGATGATAATGTGCATTTGCGTAATACTGCCGAATATACTGAGGCATTGGTGCAAGCCGACAAAGACTACCGCCAGCTCGTGTATACCAACCGCAATCACAGCATTTTTGGTGGTAACACTCGCAATCACCTGTTCCGACAGTGTGTCAACTTCCTCTTGGAAGAATTGAAAGACTGAGGCGTTGAAGAATTGGAAATAAAAAAGGATTGAAGTAATTAGACTTCAATCCTTCATTTTTTACCTTTCAATTCTCCTTAGTAGTTTTCTGCTTTTACTTGGAAGTAAGCCTGAGGATGGTCACATACAGGACATACGTCTGGAGCCTTCTTGCCTACCACGATGTGTCCGCAGTTAGCACACTGCCAGATGACATCACCATCCTTCGAGAACACTCGCTCTTTCTTCACATTGTCCAGCAACTTGCGGTAACGCTCCTCATGAGCCTTCTCAATGGCAGCCACGCCCTCAAACTTCTCTGCGATCTCGTCGAAGCCCTCTTCACGAGCCTCCTTTGCCATGCGGGCATACATATCAGTCCATTCAAAGTTCTCACCACCGGCTGCAGCCTCTAAGTTAGAAGCGGTATCCTTGATAGCACCACCCTCTAACAACTTAAACCACATCTTGGCATGCTCTTTCTCATTGGCTGCGGTCTCCTCAAAGATAGCGGCAATCTGTACGTAGCCGTCTTTCTTAGCCTTGGATGCCCAATAAGAATACTTGTTACGTGCCATCGACTCACCAGCAAAAGCCTCTTGCAGGTTCTTCTCTGTTTTTGTTCCTTTCAGTTCTTTCATCATCGTATTTGTTTAGTGTTACGTATTGTTGTGAATTTTCTCATGTTTTTGTCTTCTTTTGCAAAGATAAGTGATTAATTTCAATTTTCCAAATTATATCGTAAGAAAAGTAAAACCTTCACAGCAATCCCGTCAGCCTCGATCTGATGCTAAACAGACCGATTTCGTGAAAATCATTTAAAACTTATCGTTTTAATAAAATAATTATTATCTTTGCATGACAGAATCTGGATGAATTTTTCGTCCTTTAAATAAAATAAATGATATTATGGATTTGCTACATGTAATCGCAGTAATTGTGCTGGTTATCTTAGGAGTAATCATTTTCAAGCACAAAAAGGACCAGAACTAACAAAGAAAAAAGAGGAATCTCTCGGGTGGAGGTTCCTCTCTTTTTTATGATTGTTTACTACTTGTTGTTAGAAGCTATCCTGTTCTTCACCTTATCGACATACGCGTCGATGGTAGCTACCGCTACGATGTTGACGACATCACGAACAGAAGCGCCAAAGTCGATGAAGTGGATAGGCTTGTTCAGTCCCATCTGGATAGGACCAATAATCTCGACATCAGCATCCAGCATCTGCAACATCTTATAGGATGAGCGTGCGGAGGTAAGGTTAGGGAATACCAGTGTGTTCACATCCTTACCTTTCAGCCGGGTGAACGAATACTGTTCGTCGCGTAACTCACGATCGAGGGCAAAACCTAACTGCATCTCACCATCTATGGCAAGGTCAGGATACTGTGCCTGCATAATTTCAGTAGCACGACGCACCTTCATTGCACCATCACTCGTAGAACTACCGAAGTTAGAGTGGGAAATCATAGACACAACAGGCTTCTCGTTGAAGAAACGTACACTGGTAGCAGCCAGTTTGGCAATATCCACCAAGGTGTCAGTATCAGGATTCTCATTGACGAGGGTATCAGCGATATAGAGTGTACCCTTCTGGGAATTGATGATATGCAAGGCACCAAAATGCTTGTACTCAGGGCGGATACCTATCACCTCCTTGACTACTTTCACCGTATTGGAATATTTAGTGTAGAGGCCTGTAATGAAAGCGTCTGCCTCTCCTGTCTCCACCATCATCATACCAAAATAGTTACGCTCGAACATCTTATCGTTAGCCTCCTGGAAAGTGTATCCGTCACGCTGACGCTTCTCTGTCAGGATGCGGGCATAACGCTCACGACGCTCCTGTTCAGACGGATGGCGGAGATTGACTATCTCGATACCTTCTATGTTCAGGTCCATTTTCTTGGCGAGTTTCTGGATAACCTCGTCATTACCAAGAAGGATGGGATGACAGATACCTTCAGCCTTTGCCTGCACGGCAGCTTTCAGCATGGTGGGGTGAACGGCTTCCGCGAATACCACACGCTGTGGATGAGCTGCAGCAGTGGCATAAAGTTTCTGGGTGAGTTTGGTCTCCTGTCCTAACAATACACTCAGTGAATTCTTGTACTCATCCCAGTTCTCTATATTCTTACGAGCCACGCCACTCTCTATGGCAGCTTTTGCCACAGCAGCACTGACCTCAGTAATCAGACGGGGGTCCACTGGTTTTGGAATAAAGTAATTGCGTCCGAAGCTGAGGTTATTGACCTTATAAACATCGTTCACCACATCAGGGACAGGTTGCTTGGCAAGGTCTGCAATCGCATGCACGGCAGCCAGTTTCATCTCTTCGTTAATGGCAGTGGCATGAACGTCCAAGGCACCACGGAAGATATAGGGGAAACCAATCACATTATTGATTTGGTTGGGATAGTCAGTGCGGCCAGTAGACATCAAGGTATCTGGACGAGCCTCCATCGCATCCTCATAAGAAATCTCAGGAACAGGGTTGGCAAGAGCAAAGATGACAGGATCCTTAGCCATCGTCTTCACCATCTCCTTGGAGAGCACGTTACCTTTTGAAAGACCTACGAACACATCAGCACCGTTGACAGCCTCCGCAAGGGTGTGGATGTCTGTACGCTGAGTAGCGAAGAACTTCTTTTGCTCGTTCAAGTCCTCACGTGCCACACTGATGACACCTTTGGAGTCGAGCATCACAATATTCTCCTTCTGCGCTCCAATCGCCATGTACAGCTTGGTACAGGAGATGGCAGCAGCGCCAGCACCGTTCACAACGATCTTGACCTTCTTAATATCCTTACCTATGACTTCCAGTGCATTTTTCAGTCCGGCGGCAGAGATAATTGCCGTACCGTGCTGGTCATCGTGCATCACAGGTATATCAAGCGTCTTCTTCAGACGGTCCTCAATATAGAAGCACTCAGGAGCCTTGATGTCCTCCAGGTTAATACCTCCGAAAGTGGGGGCTATTCGCTCTACAGCCTCACAGAATTTCTCCGGGTCTTTCTCGTTGACCTCAATATCGAAGACATCAATGCCACCGTAAATTTTGAAGAGCAAACCTTTACCTTCCATTACTGGTTTACCGCTCATGGCGCCAATGTCCCCCAAGCCAAGGACGGCAGTTCCGTTAGAGATGACGGCAACGAGATTTCCTTTGTCCGTATATTTATACGCATCATCAGGATTCTGCTGGATTTCCAAACAAGGGTAGGCGACACCAGGAGAATAAGCCAACGAAAGATCTGTTTGCGTACGATAAGCCTTGGTCGGCTTTACTTCAATTTTACCAGGACGACCCGCCTCGTGATATTCAAGAGCCGCCTCTTTAGAGATTTTAACCATATAAGCTGTAGTATTATTAAATTACTTTTCCTTTTTCCTCGCAAAATTACAAAAAACTCTGTGAATACAAATTTTTTTTTAATCTTTTTAGTAACTTTGCATTCAAATTGGTTACTTATGCAGGAAATAAAAGATTTGAATGCTTATCGTACTTCCTTGAAAGATAAAATCCTTGAGGCCGCTATGGATGCTTTTACCAAAAATGGTATTCGCGCCGTGAAAATGGATGATATCGCAATGAGTCTGTCGATTTCCAAGCGTACCCTTTACGAGATTTATGGTGGTAAAGAGTCGCTCCTTTTTGCCTGTCTGAGAAAGGAATATCAGGTTAAACGTCTATATATGGCTGAATATGCTAATAATCACAATGTGATAGAGGTCGTAGGGGAAGTATATAGACGTCAAGTAGAACGTCTGAAGGATGTCAACTATCTTTTCTATGAAGATATCCAGCTTTACCCTAATATAGTGAAGTTTATGGAAGATGAACATGCCAATACTTATGAGGAATTCCTGAGTTTTATGCAGCGTGGCGTGAAAGAGGGCTTTTTCCGTAAAGATGTCAATTACGAATTGGTTCATCAGATGTTTGACATGATTGGGGAAGCTGTTACGAAGAAAGGACTATATAGTAAGTATCCTTACGAAGAGCTTCTTACCAATCTGTTATTAGTCCCTTTCCGTGGATTCTGTACAACAAAAGGATTGAAAATGTTAGAGGCATCGATGAAAAAGAATAATTTGTCTTTTACCCTGTAGTGAGGTTTATGAATAAAAAAGGAATCTCAATTGAGATTCCTTTTTGTAGTTATCCTGATACAATTTTTTGTTACTTAATAAGGTCTACGCTACGCTTTAAGAACTTATCGAGCGCCTCACCTTTCAGCATACCATTCTGCAGCAAAGCAAGGTCGATGAGCTGATGAACGATGGAGTTGCCCTTGGCATAGTCGGCAAGAATCTGTTGCTTCTTGTCCTTCTGTTCCTGAACAGCCTTCTCTGCTTCTGCCTTCAGGTCTTTATCCTCCTGTGTCAGCTCGTCATATTTCTTCTTGTCCTGAGTCTGACGGATAGCGGCAAGACGGGCCTCCTGACCCTTTAGTTCGCTCTCTACTGGTTTCAGTGTTTCTTCGGTAGATGACTTGCAGTCGTCAAGTACACGCTTTACCAATGGGTGGTCACTATTCAGGACGAGATTCATCGAGTCGGGCATCTGCGAATAGAAGTTCATACCAGGCTGGAAGCGGCTCATTTCCTTCATACGGCGCATATACTCATTTTGGGTAATCATTACAGGACGTGCCAGCTCACCCAACGACTGTACCTCCACCATGAACTCCGTCTTCTCCATCTTAGGCATCTGAGTGCGGAATACCGATGACAAATTGGCAGACTCTTCTTCTGTCAAGGTCGACTTTGGAGCGTCGCTTTTTACAATCAACCTGTCAATGATGTCGGAGTCAACACGGGTGAAACGGCTCTTCTCAAACTTCTGCTCCAGCATCTGGATGGCAGGAACATCGAGCTGACCATCTAACAACAGAACGCTGTAACCTTTGTCCTTGGCAGCCTGTATGTAACTGTACTGCTCCTCCTTGTCAGTGGCATAGAGGTAGACGAGGGTGTCGTCCTTGTCTTTCTGTGCTCCCTCAATCAACGTCTTGTACTCGTCGAAGGTGAAATATTTCCCGTCCGTATCCTTCATCAAAGCGAAGTCCTTGGCACGGTCGTAGAAACTCTTCTCAGAGAGCATCCCGTAATTGATGAAGAGTTTCAGATCATCCCACTTCTCCTCGTACTGCTTGCGGTCTTCCTTGAAAATGCTCTGCAGACGGTCGGCAACCTTCTTGGTGATATAGGTAGAAATCTTCTTCACATCACGGTCGCTCTGCAGATAAGAACGGCTGACGTTCAGAGGAATATCCGGTGAATCAATCACACCATGCAGCAGGGTCAGGAACTCAGGGACGATACCCTCTACCTGGTCTGTGACGAATACTTGGTTGCAATAGAGTTGGATTTTGTTACGCTGCAGGTCGATATTCGACTTGATACGTGGGAAGTACAGGATACCCGTGAGGTTGAAGGGATAATCGACGTTCAGGTGAATCCAGAACATCGGCTCGTCGCTCATGGGGTAGAGGGTACGGTAGAAACTCTTGTAGTCCTCGTCCTTCAGGTTGGATGGTGTCTTGGTCCACAGCGGCTCCACATTATTTATAATATTATCCTCGGCAGTGTCCACCATCTTCTTCTCGTCGTTCGACCACTCCTGCTTCTTGCCAAAGGCAACAGGTACCGCCATGAACTTACAGTACTTGTTCAGCAGTTCCTGAATCTTCTGTTTGTCGAGGAACTCCTTGCAGTCGTCATCGATATACAGAATGATGTCAGAGCCACGGTCTTCCTTCTCTGCCTCGTCAATCTCATAGGCAGGACTGCCGTCACAGCTCCATTTCACAGCCTTGGCACCGTCACGATATGACTTGGTGACTATCTCTACTTTCTTAGATACCATGAAAGAAGAGTAGAAGCCGAGTCCGAAATGTCCGATGATGTTGTTGGCATTGTCCTTGTATTTCTCCAGGAAGTCGTTGACACCAGAGAAGGCTATCTGGTTAATGTACTTGTCAATCTCCTCCTCTGTCATACCGATACCACGGTCGCTGATGGTGATAGTACCCTTGTTGGTATCGAGCTTCACCTGTACGGCAAGGTCACCTAATTCTCCTTTGAACTCACCCTGTTCCTTGAGAGTCTTCAACTTCTGGGTAGCATCGACGGCATTGCTGACCATCTCGCGGAGGAAAATCTCATGATCTGAGTAGAGAAACTTTTTGATGACGGGGAAGATGTTCTCTGTAGTAACCCCGATATTACCTTTTTGCATATACCTTATTTATTTATAATTAACTTCTGCCATAAATATTGCAAATACCGTGCCATATTCAAAAAAAAGTAGTAACTTTGCACACAAATTACGAAATGAAATGAAAAGAAGATGGCATTGTAAACCAGGAGAACAGCCCACGGAGTTCGATAAGCGGATTATGTATCTGGAGAACAAAGGGGCTTTGGTTCCGACACGGGACCTGATTAAAACACCTGAGCAGATAGAGGGCATCCGTCGTGCCGGCGTGGTGAATACCGGAGTGCTGGATGCGGTGGAGAAAGAAATTAGTGCAGGCATGTCAACTCTTGAGATTGACCAAATATGTCGCGACTACTGTAATCTGCATGGGGCTGTACCGGCATGTCTTAACTATGAGGGATTCCCCATGAGTGTGTGTACCAGTATCAACGAAGTCGTTTGTCACGGTATTCCGAAGGCAGACGACATTCTGGAGGAAGGCGATATCATCAATGTGGATTTTACCACTATTCTGGATGGCTATTATGCGGATGCTTCCCGTATGTTTATCATCGGCAAGACATCTCCGGAGAAAGAGCAGTTGGTACGTGTCACCAAGGAGTGTCTTGAAATTGGTATGGAGGCAGCCAAACCTTGGGGCTTCGTGAACGAGATAGGTAAGGCTATAGAAAAGCATGCCAAGAAATATCACTATGGTGTGGTGCGTGACCTCTGTGGTCATGGAGTGGGGCTGAAGTTCCATGAGGAGCCAGAGGTATGCCACTTTGCACAGAAAGATGCAGGTATGTTACTGGTGCCAGGGATGGTGTTCACCATTGAACCCATGATTAACATGGGCACGTGGAAAGTCTTTATTGATGCTGATGACCCCTATGGATGGGAAGTCATCTCAGAGGATGAGAAACCCAGCGCGCAGTGGGAGCATACCTTGTTGATGACAGAGCATGGCGTGGAGATACTTACTAGATAATCTAGAACACTCTAGAACATTCTAGAAAAAAGAAAAAATGATAAACAATATATATATATTAGGTATAGAAAGCTCCTGCGACGACACTTCTGCAGCTGTCCTCAAAGATGGAGTACTGCTGTCGAATGTCACCGCATCACAGGCTGTCCATGAAGCTTACGGTGGGGTCGTGCCAGAACTGGCATCCCGGGCACATCAGCAGAATGTGGTACCTGTAGTCGATCAAGCGTTGAAAAAAGCGGGTATCACCAAAGAGCAGTTGACTGCTATAGCTTTTACCAGAGGTCCTGGATTGATGGGCTCGTTGCTGGTAGGAGTCAGTTTTGCTAAAGGTTTTGCCCGTTCCCTGGGTATTCCCCTGGTGGACGTGAATCATCTGCAAGGACATGTGATGGCACATTTCATCAAGGAGTCAGACAATGACACGAATCAACCGCCGCTACCATTCCTTTGTCTGTTAGTAAGCGGTGGTAACTCGCAAATCGTCAAGGTGAATGCCTATAACAACATGGAGGTGTTGGGACAGACCATTGATGACGCAGCAGGAGAGGCTATTGACAAATGCTCAAAGGTGATGGGACTCGGCTACCCCGGTGGTCCTATTATTGACAAATTAGCGCGGATGGGTAATCCTAAGGCGTATCAGTTTGCGGAACCGCATATCCCAGGACTCGATTATAGCTTCTCAGGTTTGAAGACCTCTTTCCTATATAATATGCGTAAATGGGTGGGGGAAGATCCTGATTTCATCGAACATCATAAGGAGGATATCGCAGCGTCGTTGGAATGGACAATTGTTGACATTTTGATGAAGAAATTGCGTCTTGCCGTGAAACAAACGGGTATTAAGCATGTGGCGGTGGCTGGTGGTGTGAGTGCCAATAATGGATTGCGTAATGCCTTTTATGACCATGCTAAGCGATATGGATGGACTATCTATATCCCGAAATTCAGTTATACCACAGATAATGCTGCAATGATAGGTATCGTGGGTTATTATAAGTATCTTGACGGTGAGACGTGTCCAATTGATGCGCCCGCCTTTTCAAAGGTAACATTTAAATAATAGATATATACTATGTTGGATTTTGAGAGTAAAATTATCAGCAGGGAAGTAAGTCAAATACTATGGGAGATTGAGAAAACAGTTGCTACTGCGGAGAGTTGCACTGGTGGGCGCATTGCAGAGTCACTTATTTCAATCCCTGGTGCCTCTAAATATTTTAAAGGAGGTATCGTCTGCTATGTGGATGAAATAAAGGAACGACTATTAGGTGTTGACCCACAAGTGTTGGAGGAGCAGACTGCCGTATGCGAGGAAGTGGCTCGTCAGTTGGTCGCAGGAGCCTGCAAAGCGTTGAACACAGACTTCGCTATCGCCGCAACAGGCTTTGCTGGTCCAACAGGTGGTACAAAAGATATTCCCGTAGGAACAATCTGGCTTGCCTGTGGATCTCCTGAAAAGCAAGTGACTCTGAAAGTGGAGGAAGACCATGGTCGTGATATCAACCTCGCCATTGCTACCAACAAAGCGATGCAAATGTTTCTTGACTTTCTTAAAGCAGAGACGGGATACATGGAAGAAGTTAAAAAATATTAAGAGTAGGGAATTTCTTATTTCTCATTTCTCATTTCTCATTAAAAAAGCGTACCTTTGCACCCTGTTTGGAGTAAGTTACAATTTAGGAACACAAAAAAGTAGATAGAAATGTCTAAAATTTGTCAGATTACGGGAAAGAAGGCACAGATTGGTAATAATGTGTCTCACTCAAAGCACCGCACAAAGCGCAGCTTTGATGTAAACCTGTTCAGCAAGAAGTTCTACTATGTAGAGGAGGCTTGCTGGATTCAGTTGAAGATCAGCGCCGCTGGTCTGCGTATGATTAATAAGGTAGGTCTGGACG
>Ga0256405_10003474_pt1 | contig 32324 bp, 39 predicted proteins | sample RumenRJG_02DNA_FD_189096 | JGI IMG/M metagenome (GOLD analysis project Ga0256405, IMG submission 189096) | Bovine rumen microbial communities from Lethbridge, Alberta, Canada - RJG_02 | ecosystem: Host-associated > Mammals > Digestive system > Stomach > Rumen | place: Canada: Alberta...
AGCTTGGGCAGATGTTGATAATAAGGTATCAAAAGCAAGCCTTGCTTCTCGTAAGAAGATCATTGTACCTAGAAAAGCAAAAAAGAAAGCAACTGCTGCTCATAGTGCTGATGGTACAAAAAATGTTAAGATGGTAGATGTACCAGATGATACTAATACTGAATATAGCCTTATTGCTGAGGTTATCGAGATCTTATTTACACTTGTTATGAAGCTATTCAAGAAGAAGTTCAAAATAGAGGACTAGTATTGTGCGGTAGTTAATACGTAGCGAAACACTACATTAATGTATTAACTACTACAAAAATCCAATTGTTAAGGAGGAATTTTAATGAAGATTACGTTAAATGGTGTAGATTATGATATCACCGAGAATGGTATCGGTGAGAGTGGTACTACATTAACATTAAACATTGTCAAGGATACAAATACTTTTGAGAATGTCGAGAAGAATGTAAAGGCACATATAGCAGGTTCTGATACAATTTATGTTAAGGATGACAATGGTGAGACTGTTCGAAGCATCACAGGTTATGTTGTCTACAAGAATATGCAGCGTGTTAAGGATGTTACTATCCGTACAATGACCATTCAGCCTAAGAAGGGTGGAGAACAGCCAACAACCAAGGAAATTACTGGAGATATCTTCCGTGTTGTTATCACTAAGCTGGGAGCAGATGATCAGATTACTACAATCAATAATAAGGTTGCACTTGTTGAAGCAGCACAGATGGATACAATGACAGCTATTGCAAATCTTTACGAGATCATTGCAGAATCATAATAAGGAGGATATATAATATGGCAGAATTATATGCTGATTTAGTTATCTATGGACGTAGAACATTCGAGAGTGTACCGAATAAATTAAAACCAGCTGTTGAAGAAGCTCTTAAGAGAAAGGGTTATGGTACAGATGGTAAGAAACTCAAACCATAATATATCATATTATATTATAAGAAAGGAGTAATTACCAATGATGCACATTTATGCAGTACTCGATGGTAAGAAGTATGCTCTTGTATCAGGTGGATATAATAAAAGGGATGATGCTTGTGTTCTCCAGATCATTGCAACAAATACAATGACATATGAGAACGTTGAAGCAGACGTACGTTTATCTCTTGGATTTATTCGTATTCTTGATGTCGATGGAGTTACTGAAAAGGAAATCATCAGAGAGTACACAAAGCTTGCTGATGTTGTTAAGGTTAATGATCATTATATCGAGACAGATATCGAAACTGGTGAGCAGAAGTTTGGTCCAGTATTTGTTGTAACAATTCGTAAGCCTGATGTTGTAGATCCAATTACATCATTAGAGAATACTGTCGATAATATGGTAGTACAGCAGCAGACCATTAACATGGCGATCGAAGATATTAAAGATCACGTTAAATAACAGCGATTTTTATAGTAATGGGGAGTATGTAGAGATACATACTCCTTATTTTAACAAAAAATAAACTAGTGGGATGATAAGTCCCACTAGCCTTTTATATATTATTTTCTTTTTCCTATGCTTTATTTACTTATACCATACACGGAATGTTGGCTTATTCTTATTACCTAATGATGTGGTAAATTCCATTGTCATCATAAAGGTATTATATGTGCTAAGAAATTTCTCACGATCAGATGATGATCTCTCACGACTATTATATGAGAACTCATCGGATAATTTATACGTTACACCATTGTAGTTGATACGCATCATATCATTAAATGATGCACAACGCTTTAACATTGGCACTACGATTTCTCTTGGTAATGCCTTTTCTGGTTTGCCTTTAAAATCTTCCATAACATGATCCATGATCGCTGTCATCACTCTTCTCATCTCTTTAGGAGATAATTTAAACACAATTTCAACCTGAGTTGTTTCTTCTTTCTTGAGTCGCATAAAGATTCCTTTCTTAATTTAATTTCTGATTCAAACCGTCTTTTAATTCTCTAAACCATTTCAGATTATTATCAAAGTCTTCTGCATATAATGCATACTTCTTCATACCACAGATATTAGTTTCCATCTTTGACATTGTCAATGTATAATATCCCAGCAAAATCATAGCATCAACCTGCATGGTTAACACTGCAACTTCTGTTGTATCATCTGGTAATAAATGCTCGATAGAATTTCCAACTAATAACTCTTCAATGATCTTGTTACGTGTCTCAGGATCGATTGACATTTTTGTTGACTGAATCTTCTGGATTGCATCCTGATAATACAGAAATGTGTTATACGGTGACTCATCGCTTACACGATCTCCAATTGCATCAATACATCTGTAAATATCCTTGTAATTTTCCATCTTATAGTATTTCCTTTCATTTTAAAAAAGTGGAGAGTGCTACCCCTCTTTGCAGCACTCTCCGATAATCATACATAAAGTACTCCTCCCACTCAGGAATTGTGGATGATCTCTTGATAATTATAGATAATATTTGCACTACTATTATTGGTTGTATCATAAGCTTCCAAAGACTTCAGCTTAATCATATCGACATTTGCATTATCAATCTCGCTATCATGACTAATGCAGAAGATCTGGTCAAACTTTAGTACGTCAGCCATCCGTTCCAATACACCAATAAACTGAGAGCGGTTATAAGTATCAAGTGATCCACTCACCTCATCAAGTCTAGCAATGTTATAATGAGTAGAAGCTTGATATAATAACACCAGATTGATAGCCATACCCATAATATCAACCTGAGAAGCAGATCCATTTGAAATATCATCAACAGGTAATCCAGAGCCAACAAACGGTATTCTGAATTCCTTATCATTGATGATAAAGTCGAGTAACTGATATTCTCCACCAAATAGCATACTGAGTAACTCGTTTGATAACTCTAACGTCTTTCTCATGTATAATTGCATGAAAATGGTTTGGATTCCACCACCGGTTGGAGAACAATACTTCTTGATCATCTCAATGGTATCATAAGACTGCTTGTATTCTTCATACTCTTTATAATAAGATCCTAATAATACTAACTGTCCTGATATAATATTGATTTGATCTGTTACTGGTTTTAGCTTCTCTGTTTCCTGAGCAATCGTCTGCTGATTAGCTTCAATCTCGGACAATGCTCGCATTGCTAGATCACTTTTAGATTCAAACGATTTCAAATCATGCTCAATCGTCTGAATCTCCCCTGTAATATTCTGCATCTTTTCAATCCATTGTAAATAGATTGTTTCCTCAGAACAACGATGTTCCAGTTCACCAATCGATTTATTGAATTCGATGATCTTATTATGATCATCTGATACAGATATAGATAATTCTGATTGTTCTTTTTCCAAAGAGCGAATCAATTCTTTTGTCTTATCAACCAATTTCTTCTTATCCATATAAGAATCATATTGTACCGATAAGACGTGGTTATGTGACACCTCTGCTTGCAACTGAATCTGTAAATTAAGAATATCTTGTATTCTCTTCGGATTCCTTAATTCGTTTAATGGATTAGCAGTTGCAATCCATTGACCCAATGTATAATACACTTCTGGATCATATGCAATCATAGTATCTCTGAGATTCTCCACCTCGTTACAGATAAGATAATATTCTTTATGCTTCTGATCTAGCATTCTCATATGATCTAGTTCATCTAATAATTCCGTAGATTTAATACTATGATCATTGATACCCTGCATCTTCTCTGCAACAAGATTTGCTAAGTTCTCTAAGTTTTTGTATTTCTTCTGTATATCAAGAGCGTCTTTTACAAATGGACAGCCATCAATCTTACAATTTTTAGGTCGTTGCTCTAATACAGATATTGTAGAAAACTCATTCTGTAACTTAGTCAAATTGTCTTTTTCAGATAATACTTGATTCTGTATATCTGTAATAGAATTCTGTAACTTTGCTACATCAGAAGAATCGTATCGATTTACGATATAATCTAGATCAGATAATACTAAACCTTCTGATAGATTATCAATCATAGATACTAGTCGCTTATATAAAGAGATTAGATCTGTTAATGGTTGAATACTATTTGGATTTGGTTTCTGTCCTAGATCAGATAACTCTTTTTCATACTGATGGATCTTTTGATTGGAAATCTCGTATTGTTCAGATATTGTCTCATCAATATTTGATTCACTGTTGTATATATCAGCTCTCATACTATTGATCTTCTGACTATTATCTGCAAGTTTCTCACTGTTTGTTTTCCATCGATCCGATAAAGATTCAACCTGTGTTTTATATTGAATCATTAACTCATGATTCTTATCATACACAGATTGAACATCATCAGCTTTTATCTTAGTAGATGAATAGAGTTTATCTAATTGTATCTGAATACTATTCTGCTGTTTTGATAACTCTAACTTATGATCTGTTAGTTCTTGTATTCTTCGAGCTTCATTTTCATCAATTGATGATTTTGCTCTAATCGATACAATCTGATTATTGCAGAATAATATCTTATCATTGATTGACTTCTCCTGCATCTTGAGATTCTGTAAGTTTGTCTCTAGTAACGTCTTATCTCCAATATTTTGTATCTTTGTATGGAGTGTATTGATATGAGACTTATAGATCAAAGACTTCTTATTGAGTGTCTTATACATATCGTTATATGTCTCAAGATTATCAATAATATTACTAGCAAACTTCTTTCTCTCTGATGGAGTCTTATCAGCTAATCCTTTTTCAGATGCTGATAGTTTTGATAAAGACAAATAGTTATTATCTAACTCAAACTCGGAAAAGATGGTTTCCTTATAAGAACTAACGTTACCGTTCTCATTTAGCTCTTGTCCATTCTTCTGTATATATGCTTTGGTCGTTTTACGACCACCCTTCATATCAGCATCAGAATGAATATCAATATGATAGATATTACCATTATCTTCAATCTCTAAGATCTTTCTTGCATTACGATCTGGAACAAAGGAACCAGACGCATCTGGAAATAGATTCAAAGCATTCATCAATGTTGATTTACCACAACCATTAATACCACTGATCATAATAATCTTATGCTGAGACTTTGTAAAATCTATTTCCAGTTGATCCAGTCCTAATCCATTATAGAATCCTATATAGCCAATAAACTTGGCATAGGTATAACGCATATGGATTACTCCTCTTCTAGTTTACGTATTCCATTCTGTCGAATATTTAAAGTATTAATAGTATTATACACTTCCTGTCGTACAGAAGGATCAACAGCTACAGGATATAACTGATTCTTCTCTTCATCCTGTAACCACTTAATACTATACTTTGCTCCACAATTCTTACAAACAATATGGTCAAATGGATAGATCTCTCGATCAGTCTCATGACCAAATATATCGACAAATGTGAGGCTTCCTGTTGCTGCACATTTTACACAGCAATTTTTACGATCAAAATAGAAAGGATACTGAGCCTTTTTAATCTCAGCATCTACTTTAAGTTTTAAATTCATCATGAGCAATTACTCCCTTCACTTATGAAAACGAGAAAACGGATTCCAAAATGCATCACCAACTGTAAAATCATTCTCTATACGAGAGTCTACATTGAAAAACTTATCATATGTTTCATACTCGTTGACAATATTATCAATGTTGATCTCATTTACATTATATCCTATAGCAAAGCGCCCTAAATTATACTTCTGTAAATCTTTTATCAGACTCAGATAATTGCCATTATATGATAATACAGAAATTGTTCTAAAAACACAATATTTCTCAAATCCATAATATATGCATGATTCAACCGAATCTGATTTACATTGCTTCAGCATCCAAAACAATAATTTTATAAACGCTGCATTCTGTTTGTCAGTATCTACATTACCATCATAATTAATGATATAATTTGTATCAAAGATGAATGTATGGAACAAGATATCTTTTCCGGTTGTTGATCTATGATAATAATCAAAGTGCCTGTGCTGATTATCGAGTCGCGAACCATAGAAACGATAGATCTCATTATTATATTGATACATATAAGTGAAATCAATCTGATCAATATCTTCTACCAATTCATGGTTTGTCAGCTGATAATATAATTTGCAATCTTCCAATGTCAGATTCTCTGCTGTAATGCATCGATGATTTGGATCATCGATTGCTCTAATCATTGAATCGATTACATTATACATTACCTTAAACTTATCATAGATCATTCCCATTCCAAGAACTTTACTCATTTAGCATTTACCTACTTTCCATTTTTGGATCCGTATAGATGAAATTCTTCGGATCACCCTCAGCAATAACCTTAGTATCAACAAATCTCTGCAATGTGTTCGCACTAGATAATTGGGAAAACTTTTTCTTCTTTCCATTCACAACAATTGTTCCGGGAACAAATCTCTTTCCAGCTCTCTCCAGTGCTTTGTTTTTCTCTTTTACTTGTTCATCTGAATATAAAAAGTACATCTATTTCACCTCCTTCTAATAATATAGTATATAATCATTCGGTATTTTGACACACCCTCCCTATTAGCATAGGTTCGGTGCTCTAACGCGCACCGCTCCCTTTATGCCAATGGTGTTGTTGATTTTGGTGATAATTCAATTTTAAAAGGCTAGGTTTACTCGTCGTCCTCCAAAATGAATGTATCATCGTCAATCTGATCTAGATCATTCTTCTCTTCCACATGAACTGTGAAAAGAGATTTTGGTACATCACTTGGATGGACATTGTTATCAATATTAACCTTAGAGCAAGTAAATAACTCTGTAGGGTCATTGATGCTAGAGATAGGGCAGATAATCTTATGAAGATCTAACTCTTCCTGGACAATCTTATCCCTCATTTCCATAATAGGAATATCTTCTGGTCTATCAATATGATCGAAGCTAACTGGTTGAGTAACATTCTTCTTGTACTCTTCCCGTAATGGAGCAAAATCTTGTCTCCATGTATTCGGCTCTTCATATTTTGTAAAGCTATGATCAGGCTCTAAGTTTGTCATAGGACATAACATACCTGTCATACCAGGATCAGATGCAGAACTAGCATCAAGGTCAAGAATACCAATATGTGATGGATCTACATATCGATAGACTGGCTGAACAGATGCTCCATCTTCTCCCAAACCAGAGATTCCCTTATATGTACATTTAAGTGCAACAGTACTATCCATGTCATTAACCATGTCTCTATAGGAGACCAAGTTAGACATTGTGCTAACTTTATTCATGACATACATAGGCTGCGTGTAGATAGCCTGAATAACCTTTTTCAATGTTACTCTACTACCCATATCAGAAACTCGATACATACCTTTGTTTAATTTATTTGCATAAATTGCTGCGATATAATCGGCAATTCTGATTCTCTTTGTACGTACATCAACGTTATCTTTTGTTCTAAGATGAGAGAATTCACGAATGATCCATCGCAGAATACAATAGATATTTGCTTTATCATATTCTGGTAGATGGAGATCTCTCTTGGTGATATTATCATAGATACCATCAATGGAATCTAATACAAATAATCCCTTATCAACAGTAGCATTCTTAAAAGCCATACCAAGATTACGCAACCAATATCTTTGGTTAAATAAATCCTCAATCTTGGTATCTTTCATAATACCATCATAGATTGTTGCTACATATGACTGTACCACTGGATCCTCAAAACAGATTTTAGGACAGCTAATAAAGATACCATGCTTCTCAAAACATACATAGTTGTCACTATCCGTATTTGGCATGGTGGACAATGTAACACAATCAATCTCTAAGAACTGAGAGCATCCATATAGACCATATGCACCAAGCATATAATAGATAACATTGACAACGTTGTTAAAGATAATAGATTGATACTCAATGGTCTTATGTACAATACCTGTATTGACATCTCGCATATCATTGAATCCTCTAAATACACGAATAGGCATGAACATTGTCTTCATTGTAACAGTATCAACCTTTGACTGACTAGCAGTCGAATTGTTATATGTAGAACCATCAACAATCTGGAAGATTGTTGTATAGTAGTTACCTGATAACCGGAAGTAATACTTCTTTCTAAATCTAGGGATGGCGATTAACACTTCTAGAACCTGCTCTGGATTCATAACCTCTAAAGTCTTACCATCCTTCTCAACACGCTCTAATCCATTATGTCTAACAAACCATTCCAATTTCAATAAGATCATATCTGTATCTTTGATATTGATATAATCATAACTATTTGGAGTTTTATCGCTTCTCTTTTTACGAGCCTGCTCATGCTCCCTTAATGTATTATAGATCTCTTCATAATCATAAATTGCCTTAAAGCTTAAAAGCTTCAATGTAAAATACTTATCTCTCTCGCAGGATTTTACAACCTGCTCAATTGCTTCAACAATCTCTTCATTGCTACGCTCAAACAGATCAGGATTGAATTCTTCTCGATAGTTCTCATTAAACTCACGAATGAATTGTGCCTGTGATAAATGCTGCTGACCCATGTTGCCTCCTATATAATCATAGTAATAATTAATTATTACAATATTTAAACAAAAGAAAAATTAAAATCATTCGTCATCGTCGATGAAATCTTCTGTTAATGATATTGATACTTCATGACCGATTGGATTCGGTACATCGGAATTACGATCTCTTAAAGTCAATACTGCTTCAATATCACAATTCTTACAGAATCGCTTCAAAATATTTAATGTCATACTATGATTCTTCAATTGACGTTTATCATTTGGATAGTTATCTTGGAATCGCCCAGCATACTTATCCAAATCGATATTCTTATCGTTCAGCGCCATCTTCAAGCATTTCATTTCTGGCTGATCTTCATCTAGTATTGGAATCTTTGTAATATTATCTGGTGTTGTAATGAATGGTTCATCTAATTTCTTCATAGACTCACCTAAACGAATAATATCTTTAATATCATCCAGATTATTCATCTCAACAATATTTCCAACTTTGAATTTTTCTAAATTCGTTTCATCTGGCATTACAACAATATCGATTGGTCCATCGTTATATACACCAGGACTTATCATTGTGGAATTCTTTTTCCTAATCGGTAGCAATACATCTTCACCCATACAAGAAGTCTTGATCGCAACATCATTACGTTCAACATACTCCTTTACATGAGCATCATATTCATCATAATCTAATACATCGTAAACCTGACCATTCGCGGTACCCTTTACGACTTTCACAGAGAACGGACTGTTCATGCAATATCTCCTTACTACGTAAATAATGAGAGTTGTAGAAATACAACTCTCACGTATTCTTACATCTTAGCTTCCATCTTAAAGATGAATCTGCGCACCTTACGTAATACACCAGGACACTTAATATCCTTTGGATTCTCGGAAAGCTTAGCTTCTCTTACTTTAGCAGCGTTATACTTCTTCTGCTCTTCAGGTGTTAACATATCATTCCCTCTCTTTTCTATTCAAAAATAAAAAAGAATACAGTATGACCCGTATTCTTATAATAATTAGGCAACGTATTTTGATAATATTACTTTTATAAAAGGTTTAATATAAAAGCAATAACCAAAATACGTCGCCAAAGATCTCTCTATATCATTTTTGTATTAAGAATTACTTCTCAATAGCAGCATCATCCTTAATCAGAAGCTTAATCTCACCATCAACTTCCAGTGCGAAAACCTTCTCACCATTCTCAACTGCTACACGAGCCTGGAAGAGTCCATCATATCCAACTGATACTACTTCGTCAGCCTTAGCATTCTCATCTAACCATTTCTTAAGCTGCTCCAGAAGATAGATCAACATGTTGACTAATGCATCCGGTGTATTGAAACGGATACCATACTTATCACCTGCAACAGATACGAAGAATGGCTTTGCCTGAGAATCGTCAAGAGTGATTACATTTCGATCATCTGGAAGATCAGCCTCATCAAATGTCCATACAAGATTCCAGTTACCTGGCTTGGTAGTATCCTCATTCTCGAAGAATCTAACAATACTAGCAGCAACAAACTTCTTATCAAGAGTACGGAACTCGAATACAGCTGGCTTCTCCTTAGACTTAACACTATTCAGAGCATAAGCTGTTCCATTGAACAGGATATCGAAGAACTTGTGTGTGTGCTCCTCACCGATATCATAATACTTATCCTGGAATAATCCCTTAGCGTAGTTCTCTGGAAGTGATGTGTCGTAAAGATTCTTAATTTCTGCCATGATGTTTTCTCCTTAATAGATAGAATTAATAAATTAATGTAATCTGAGATCTTCTCCTAGATAAAGATTTGTATTATCTAAGAATTGCTGTACCGGAATAACCTGTGCTCCATACTTCAAAGCTTTGTCTACTTTACCACTAGCAAAACCAGCATAAGGTACTAGTAATATATCTGTCTTTTTTGTTATAGAGCCATCGTCCGCATCATATCCAGCAGTATTTAATTGTTCACATAGTTGTGGATTTCTAAATCCTGTGAACCGAATCTGTTTCTTATATGTGATCTGATTCCCCTTCGTATCGATAAGATGCATTGTTGTAACAATGAACTGAATATCTTGTGCAAAGAATTCCCATTGTTCAATTAATGTCTTTGTGATAGCAGGTGTCAAATTCAAGCATATTACAAAATCACGGAAGACATCAAATCCTGCATTAAAAGCAGTTTGGAATTCAGCAACTGTTGCATGTTGCAGAATTGCTTGCCACTTCTTACGACTCAAACCACTGAATCCTAATGCACCCATAATCATGTAATCATTCCAAGTATCGTTATACATAGAAGATATGATTTGTTTCATAGCTGCACTATCAGCAGTTCCCAAGCGTTGATCAAGATCTGATGGTTGAAGCATAGCTAATTCATATAAGTGATTTACTGATAACTGCTTTAATGTAGCTTCTGCAAATCCTTTGATATTTAGCTTGCTTAACATATTTGTCATTCGTTTTAATGATCTAGCAGGGCATTCTTGATTTGGACAATAAATCAATTTACCACTATCGGATACCACAAGTTTTGATCCACAAACAGGACAATGATCAATCATTTGTGCTTTTGGATTGGTATTCTTTCTGTTTGCATCACAGTCTAATTTTGATACATATGGCATAACATCATTGACATATTTGATATCAATATAGTCACCAATTCTTAAGTCTAACTTTTGGAATCGATCGAAACTAGAACCTGTGGATTTTGTATGGATTGTACCATTGAATGATACTGGGTCATAGTGAAGCATTGGGGTTATACGTCCATCTTGTCCAACTTCATAACTATAACCTCGGAAGATTGTTTGTTTCTCTAAAGGATCAAATTTCACTGCTTGTGAGAATTGGTTGATAAAATTCTTTCTACCAAGCTTTGCTCTGATACCTTCATCCAGATAACTAACAACGATTCCATCATACATAAAATCTAAATAATCTCTTGCTACTTTTGCTTCATCCCAAAATAGTTTTATTAGATAGAGTAACTCTTGTACTGTTCCACTGAAATAGCAATACCGTAACGGCTGACCATGTGATATATAGAGTCGATTAAGGAATTCAATTTCCTGCTGTCGATTCTCTATATAAGGAGTATCATCACGATCTACCGCTAAAGGAACTAATGTGATGAAATCACGATATTTACCAGCATCTGATGCGGATGTTAGACCAATGATTGCTGTTCTGCAATTAGCATATCCTCTACCTCTCATCTGATTAAAGTAATACAGATTTGATTTAGTCATAATAGCCTCAAACTTCACACCAATTGGTTTTTCATCCTTCATTGCCTGTGCATGGTGGAAAGGATATCCAGCTAAGATAGGACTGTAATCAACAGCTTCTCCAATACCTGTGTCTCCTCTCGACCTGGCAGATATAACATGATCTGTACAATCTGCTTCAACAGAAATTCCATCATATTTCAACTCAACAACAACATCGAGTTTCTGATCTGGTCTAATAATTCCTTTTTTGATATGATCTTGGAAGAAATCTCGCTCCAATACTTTTACGTTTGGATCGTTGAAAACTCCAGCATCAATAGCATCCTGATTTAATACAAATTTTGATTTGTCCAATGTACCAATCAGGGATGGGTGATTATGAGATGTATTATGCGTTCGTTTTGTGATATACCCGGTGTTATGATTTTCTACTTTTCGGAAATCATCAGCATTGATAAAGAACTTACCTGTTTGCATAATCTCGTTATAGATATTTTCTGCTATCTCGTTCTTATGCTTTGGTTGTTCAAAGAATGTTACTGGGCATGTTGCAACAACCTTATCTGGTCTAGCTTCATAGATACCCTTGAACTCAATGACTGTTGCTCCGACCTGGAAGTGTTCATCATAGACCTTATACTTCTCTAGAAGCTGATCGTAGAAACCGTCTTCGATTGGTAGAATCGTCATCGTTGTATCATTGTATAACGCATTACAAATCATAATGATTTTCTTTAGACTATCAATCTGATCCTTGCTTAGTTCTGGTATATTGTACAGATCATATGCGATTCTGTTTAGCTGTGCTATATTAGTTGATGTCATAATACTACCATTACCTTGCATAATCTGATCAAATAGATAGTCTGTAAATTCTTGATCGTTTATCTGTCTCACCTCCTTTCTACATGATTATAGTATATTACCATTTTAATGTTTACTTTTTACATCAAGTCTTTCATTGTGAAGGATGTGATGATATTATCTTGTCGTTCCATAATATCGATCCAAGCGACATATAGATCGAATGACGTCCCTGCGAGCTTCTTATACTGATCCTTGAAGATATTGTTTACCATGGTTTTAGTGCGATCGATATACCCAATATCCTTTTCCAGTTCTTCAATATTCTTCTTACATGTAATAGACTCAACCATAGATGCCTTCTGATCTTTTGTTACATGAACTTTAACAATATCATCTAACCACAATAACCATCGTTCTGATAGATTCCCATTATGCATTTTTAATACATATTCAATTTCTTTTTTGTAGTATGCAAGTGATGGATTGGGATTAGACCCAGCATGAGTACTAATCATGCTGGATACATAACCTAATCGTTTCTCAATCTCGTAATTAAATTTATCCATCTCATAATTAAATTGGGCACAGTCTACTTCTCCATCATCTTGGATTTGAAGGAGATCTTCATTTGATGATGTAAATTGTGTGAGATAATTGTATGCTATGAATAAATTCTTATTAATTAAACCCATATTAATCGAAACTATTCTTCTTTCTAGGATCTCTACTACGACTATCAAAGGAAACAGGTGATATACCTTTCTCCTTCTTAAGAACAGCAGTTTTCTCCATCTCTTCATAATCCTTCTGGAAATCAAATCCTTTTCTACGAGATTCTGGTAGAATTGAGATAGGTTTAGCAACTGGACTCTTATCAAAGTAGAACGGAGAAATATGCATCCTCTCATAGTGCTTCTTCTTCTTAATAAATACTAATCTACGACCGATAGTCTTCAGATAAGTATTTGCAATTTCAGCAGAACGATTACGAGAATCGCTATTTAATCTGATATCAATATGGAATGGATCACCAGTATACATCTGTTCTACTAGACGTCTACCCTGAGGTGATGAACTATGAATCATCATATTAGCAATAACAGCATCCGCACCAATATGGTTCATGTTATTGGTCTCCATGTTCTGGTTACTGCAAAGCAGTTTTTATTGTTAGCATGATGTCGCAACCACCATGTTGTAGCTTTCGCCATAGATGTCACTCTATGCACAGACTATTTGTACACCCATTACTGGGGCAGTATTTTTCTTCCGCCATTAGCTTGCGGTTTTACATTAAGGCTTAAAGCCGCCGACCCTATCGGCTAGTCGTTGAACGTGTACCATATCCATTTAGGACTTAGGTCTTTCGCTGCATGAACAGGGCTTGTTAATAAGTTTTAGGACTATCATATCCGAGACCAATCTATATGATAGCTTTTATTTCACCTTGACTCATCCTCACGTTTTTTTCTACTTTCGTACCATGACGTATATCTTTTCAGATTCCGCTTTGGTGTGAGGCCCTTAACCCTTTACCTGCAATTAACACTGGAGAACACACTCATTACTGAATATGCTGGTAAATGTTTACCGAAGCGAATAGGAGTGTTTGGATATAACTCCCTGAAGTCTTTCTTTGCTCTAGACTTCGTATTCTCGTTACGAATGTTTGTTGCTGATAATGATGTTGCCGAGAACTTCTCTTCTGCAACCTGCTTCAGACGATACATATATTCTTTACCAACAACGATTGGACGTCTAGCCGGAATATAACGAATATTACCATCAGAGTCAGCTAATGCTACTTCTACATGGTTCTGTGTAATCCATGGGAAAGCTTTATAGATAGCATCTAACTTATCTAATGTCATCATATCTGTAACAGGACGCATACTAATCTGAATAGCACCAGACTGTAAAATAGATTCGATGAAGAATCCTAATTCCTGATCAGTCATCTTAGAGCATCGCTGTTCCATATATTCTGCTTGCTGCTCTGAGCAGAATCTTACATAAGTAAGAATCATATTGTAAGCTTCTTTTAACGGAATCTTATCAGCAATGATCTTATTTACAATAGAGCATCCAATATGTGTTAGAGATAGCTCGAAACACTGACCAACATTCTCTCGGTTTACCATAGTAGACTGATTGAATATTACATCAACGTATTCATATTCTCCAAGAGCATTCTTAAATCTAGGCATCAATTTCTGAGGCCATAAAGTTGAAACAACACCTTTGCCCGAATGATAATCAATTTTTTTTGATTATTCTCTTTTCTATAAGACGCAACTCTTATAGAGATATCATATAGATATCCACATCGATTAAGATGTGTGTAGACTATTTGTACATCCTATTTCTAGGAGCTGGATTTTTCTTCCACCATTAGCTTGTGGCTTTACTCTCCCGTCGGGAGATAGTCGTTGAACGTGTACCATATCCATTTAGGACTTAGGTCTTTCGCTGCATGAACAGGGCTTGTTAACAAGTTTTAGGACTACTCCAAATGGTGTTATTTTGGGTAGCTTTTATTTCACCTTGACTCATCCTCACGTTTTTTCTACTTTCGTACCATGACGTATATCTTTTCAGATTCCGCTTTGGTGTGAGGCCCTTGACCCTTTACCTGCAATTAACTCAGGGAAACACACTCATTACTGAATATGCTGAGGTTACTGTTCAGTTTCTCCGTATCGATTACTAGATTTATCACCTGGATGCATCTTTAATTCTTCTAATACATCAATCTCCAAAATGATATTAGAGAATGGTCGTTTATCCATATATGGATCATGATTCATGACGCGCTTTGCATTTGCAAACAGCTTCTTGAGATCATAAGACATATCATAACCCTGAGCTGCATATGGTAAGAGTGTTGATACAATCTCACTATTGTATCTCTGAGTCTCATCATAATACATCTTAAGCTGCTCGTAGTAATGTGATGTCAGAATATCAGGATTGTTACAATAGATATTTACATCGATTACTTTACCATGTGTCTGCTTCTTTGTATCAGACATCATGATACGTCGTAACTGATCAACAGACTGTGTGAAATATGCTTCTTCTTTCTTCTCTTTACGCAGAGCAATCAGATTCGCATCAACAATATCTTCACCAATATCTGGAATGACTTTGTAACACTTATCATCTCCATAAATATTCAACGGAATATCATTATCATTAATCATGATCTGTACTGGTTTAATACTTGGTGCTGTGAATCTAGCAGCTGCAGCATCAGAGAAGATAATAGAATCCTCCATATTATCATCTAATGCCAAATAGCATACATTGAAGTTAACACCATCACGTCTGTTGTTATACTCATCAAATGATAATGATTTCTGAAGAATACTATTATTTGGAACAATAGAATGCACTTCCAGATTATCTAAGAATTCATTATTGTACAGATATCCATAAGATTCTGTAATATGATGATAAGAGATTCTCTCAACAACATCGAGTTTATTAGAGTTTACCTCTTTCAAAATCAACCAATAATGATGGTTTGGTGCAAAGCTAAACTTACTAATCTTTGCAACAACAACGTAGTCAGTATCTGCTTTGGTAATAGAAGATGAATAATCACCAAAACGCATCTCGTATCCTGTTTCCAAGATTGCTTTCTCTGGATGCATAAGCTGTAGTTTATGATCACTATGGACATTAAACATCAACTTTCGTGCACCTGAGTTAGCAGTATTCATAGGAATATTTAATCCCTTACCTAGCATCTGTTCAGGAGCTTTTAGATCTTTCGAAAACTCTTGGACTTTATCACTAAAATCTAATCCTGCCATTTACTTTGCTCTCCATATAATTCTTGCATGTTTTAATTCTGGGTCATTTGCTGAAAGGTCAACCGTAACATGGTCTCCACGTAAGATGCGAATATTATTGATTCTCATCTTACCAGATAATGTAGCCTCACATTCCATGCCATTTTGGTCAAGTCGTACGATGAATTTTCCACCCTTCACAGCATCGATAACTTCGCCTTCCATTTCGAATCGATCATCATTCTTTGCCATATACTATAATCACCTCCTCCTGGCATAAATATAGTATATACTTATTATTCAGATTCATCTTCTTCTGTATGTTGACCGAACTTTGCAAACATGTTACGAAGATTGTCTGTGATAGAAGTAGACTGTGCAGACTGATTACGTGTCTCAGATAATAACTTTCTGAGTGTTGTATAAGCAGCCTCTGCAAATGCTTCCTGAAGTTCTGGTGATTCTGCTAACTTCTCCTTGAAGTTCTTCTTACTAAATGTAAGATCTTCATGACCAGGAATATACATACGTACACCAGCACCACCAAATCCACCATCAGAGTTGATCAGATGGAATAAAGACAGTTCAGAATCAAACTTACCTAATGTCTTATTGAAGATCATTGGTACAGCTTTCTTTGTTGTATTTGTTCTGGACTTGATCAGGGTCACATTAACAATTGATCCATCAATTCCATAGTCCTTATCAGCCTTCAGAGTCAGACTATCATCACAACGGAACATATTGTTTGCTAGGTATAAAGCTGCACGACCACCAGGAAGCCGCTCATCCTGCTTTAATCCAGAAATCATTGCTGGTGGTGGCAAAAATCCTGTTGAAATTTGCTGGGTAATATGATTAACTGTAAAGAAGATAATGTTTGCTTCTTTACATAACTGAGAAATCTTCTTGAAGATTGTACTATTAGACTTTGCTGTAGTAGCACCATTCATATTAGTACCAAGATCATCTTCTTCTGCCAACTTCTCAGGCATTAGCATTGCTAAAGAATCTACAACATATACTGTTGGAATCATCTTATATATACGATTACCATAGGTATCATATACACCAGTATCATATGTATATTCTTTCTTGTGCTCGATCTTCTCGTTATGAATCAGATTTAATCGCTCATAAACATTCTCTGTCGTAATACCAAAGTTACGGATATCTACATGGTCAGCAAAATCTTCTAATGGAAGATCTAATAAGAATTGCTTTCTTGATGCTGGTAATGATCCCTCGATATCATCAATATAGATATCTGCATCCATACCTGCAGCTAAGAATGGTCTTACAATATTACCAACAATCTGCATGGTCATAGTTGACTTACCTGAACCAGATCGTCCAATAATTGTATTTGTAGAACCATCTGTAATACCGGTTGAATCGTAAGAGAACTTACGATCATTACCATCAACATGAATACATGTACCATTCAGGTAATCAATGGATAAAAATCCCGTAGAATATGCAACGTCAAACTCTGCTTCTGTATTGGAGCCCCTTACTTTTGACTTTGCGATCTTCGCTTTAAAGTTTTCCATTAAACTCATATGGAAAATACCTCCTGTCTCTGTCATCTGGATCTTCTATGAATAGGTGATTATTATAAAGTATAAGTGGTAGTAGATTTTAACTCTACTACCACCCATTATTTATCTAACAATATCGATCTTGAGAATCTCGGACTTGATCATTTTAGTACCAGCAGCTACAGTAGACTTGGTTTTGATAGTTGTTGTATCAATATCAACAACACCGTTTGCTGTCAATACATGCATATGATCACCATCATCTACACCATAGATTCCATATAATGCATCATTATCTGAAAGCTTAACTACATTGTTTCCACCAGTACCACGCTTATGACAAGCAAATGTATCCTGGGCAAACTTGTTTACTTTACCATCCTTTGTTACAGCAACGAGATACTTCGTCTTAGGATAGATGATAGACATACTATTCATGAATAAGTTACCACTCATTGCACGAACACCAACAGCATTACGCTTCATCTCAGAAACTTCCTTCAATGGTGCACGTAATACCTTTTTATCATTTGTAATCAATACATCAGCATTATGCTGTGCCAAGATAATGGATACAACTTCATCTGTCTGATCTTTCAGCTTTGTGTAGATTAAACCAGATGGTGTTACATTTGTGAAGTCTTTGATATCAAGCTTCTTGATAACATTCTGCTTTGTCAGCATGACAAGATAATGCTTATTCGTAGACTTTGCAATCTTTGTAAAGATTGGCTCATAATATACAGCAGTGATTTCTGATGTAAGTTTACGGATCAAGATTCGTACATCTGTACCGGCATTTGTCTTATCACAGATAGGAATCTTGCTAACAGGTAAACTGAACACCTTACCCTTATTGTCAAAGATCAGAATATTCTCAGCATTATCTACCTTTAAGATATGCTTTGGTTTATCCTTCCTTACAACATTTACCTTGGATCCATCTGGAAGCTTGCGGATAAAGTTCTTCTCTGTAATTGCAACGATGAATGTTCCCTTAGGAATTTCGTTCTCTTTATCAGAATCAATCACTTTACATAATCTAGGAGTGCGATACTTCTGCTCAAGTTCTACTAACTCCTGATCAATCTCAGCCTTGATTAAAGAACCATCATCTGTAACCATAGCAGTATAGACTTTAATCTTCTTATCCAGCTCGGTTCTCTCTTTACGATACTTCACAAGATATCCAGCAGATAATCTAGATAATGGTGCATTGATGATAAACTTTGCCTGGAGATCTGTCATCTTACAACTCTTGATGATATACTCAACCAGTGGTCGATCCTCTGTGCCTTTCGCTTTACGGATCATTCTGATGATTGATTCTACTTTACCGGACTCTAATACCTTGATATATGCATCAATCGTATTGAATCTTGTCAATGCCTGCTGTAACAGATTACAATACAGCTTGAACTTTACTTCCATTCGCTGTTCAATGAACTCCAGCAAGTATTCCTTATATGAATAACGCTTAATATCAATACCATTTGGAGCAACAGCTTCAAAGTTGACACTAACGGTACTCATAATCTCTGTCTTAGCATATAATACCTGCTTTACATAGTTTGGATCTGCACCCTGTCTCAGATGAATAATGATATCTGGACAACCTCTCTTATCAAGGTTACGCAATACATCCTTCACCATAGGAAGCTGCTTATCTTCATACATTGCTAAGATCTTATCATACACTTTAGAACCAGAAATATTATCAGGTAAGCTAACAATATGAAGAATTACTTCACCCTTCTTATTATGCTCTTCTGTAATCTTTCCTCGTACTTTAAAGACTCCTCTACCAGTATGAGATAACTGCTTCCAATCTGTATTGAGAATCTCTAATTCCTGACAGAAATCCGGAACCAATACAACATCATTCTGAGGATTCTTTAACAGATCTCTGGTAGCCTTTACTACTTCTGATAAATTATGTGGTGCACAGTAGAACTGCAGACCTAATCCAATACCAAATCCACCATTAATCAGAAGCATTGGCAATCTTACTGGTAAATACTCCGGTTCTTTTGTACCATCTCTAAGATAAGTATCAACCCAAGTAACAGAATGCTTTGATCTCTGTAAGTCTTCACAGAAGATATCATAACCAAACTTACTCAGTGCTGTCTCAGTATATCGAGATGATGCTGGCTCTGGTGTATTTGGATTTCCCCAGTTACCATGACCAAAGAGTGGTGGATACTTCGTTTTATACCAAGCTACCATTGGTACAAAGGATGGATATGGATCACCATGTGGATGAAGCAGACCCATGATCTGACCTGCTAGTTTGTTTGATTTCTTTTTATTAGATGGACCAATCATATGATCGACATATGCCTGATAAATGATACGTCGCTGAATTGGTTTTAAACCATCGATTGTGTTCGGAATGGCTCTGATTCGATTGACAGCAATAGAATACTTAGACATTCCTTCTTCATACATTGGGACAACGTCACGTTGCACAATCTTTTCAGACAAGTTGTTTCTCCCTTCTAGTTATTATAAGGATCATCCTGGATGATAGTAAATACAGCAGGATATGTTGTAATATCATCCAGCAATGGATGTTTTCGTTTCTTCATAACGAATTTGTTTCTTGATTGCATATCGGTTACATATGTCCTTCTAGGATATCCCGATATAGCTCGATCCATATGATTTACTCGATCTACAATTTCTGATAATTTGATAACGACACGTTCATTATTATCATTAGATAGTGAGAAGCTAGGGTCTTTTTTATCATAAGACCCATCTGCTTTCTTCACAGGCTCTAGTAATATCCCAAATGGATATTTTCTATAATGTTTCATAGATCGAATATAATAATCGTTTGATAATTCATATCCATTAAACCCTGGTATGTAATACCATAACCGATTATCATATGGATTCAGTACATATTCTACTGGAGTATATACGTGCTTCATCGTAATAACCACCTTGATATCTTATTCCATGAGATCTTCTCTGGTTACATTATCAACTAAGCTAAGGATCTTTCTAGGATTTGACTCATAGTCCCTTACTGTCTCCATAGAATCTTTCAGATCATCAATTGTATACTGAATTAATGTTCTATCAGATCCAGGATACAAAGTAGAATCTGCAAGCTGATCCTTGTTCATCTCTCCTAAACCTTTATAACGGTCAATATTCTTAGGCTGAGACTGCTCATATAATGTCATGATCTGATAGATTGACATCTTCTTTCCATTGACCTTATAATATAAGAACTGATTACTATTGAGAATTTCAATTACTTGACGAGCATCCTCAAATAACTTATCTCTGCAGATCAATCCATTCTCAGATGTACCATCAATAGAATCAATTCTAGTATTGGTTCCTACAATCATAGGAATCTTATTCTTAACAGACACTGTGATGAATCGGAAGAACTTATTCACCTCTGCCTGTAATTTCTTAACATCAATCTTCTTCTTATTCTGGATGTAATTATACAATACAATTTCCATTAAGAATGGATCGACAGCAAACATATCTGCCAGTACATCTCTTAAGAAGTAGAGATAATCAATGTTATTCATGAATAATAATGTAAGCTGCTTTGGTGTCAGTACATTATTCTTCATATCAGTAATCTTATATTGACTAGAGAATGATTTCTGAATATACTTGGTAATATCAACCTGCTCTGTAAAGTAACGCTGCTTATTACCTTCCTTTGTACCATACAATGGTGGTACAGCTTTATATACCATACCAGCTTCAATAAGCTGTGGATAATACATCAAGAACATTCTTTCTAGTAATGTAGCGATGTGGAAACCCGGTTTCCTGTTAATATTTCTATTAAACCTGACTAAATTTTACTGGGAAATTCCCAGGATACTATTTCCACCCACGTACCAATAGTGGATGTACTCCTCCTCAAGAGGATAGTCGATACATGCTTCAATTTATCCATCTTTTGTTTTTCTTATCATATATTGGTAAATGTTTATACACTCTGCCCCATAATATGCATTGTAGAGTATTAAAACTGCATCTATTTTTAACTGTCTCATATATTTCTTTTGCAGTTTTATCTATATACATATTACGTAAATTTATCACTTCTTGATCTGTAAATATTGATTTTGGACTTAATTGCCCAACACATGTACCATGTTTATAATATTCGATATTTTTTGAACAATATACATCCATATGTATATGATTCCAAGATAGACCTTCCCATATATTAGAAAAATAATCTTTGGATATAATATGTTTATATTTTTGATATGATTCATTTTTCCTAATATGGTTATTATAATCTTCTCTAATATTATAAACATCAGATTCTGACAATTTACTATTTGGATTACTTTCTCCAATGTTATGATGACCACCACGAATTTCATTATATCCACGATTAATAGTATCGTATTTTTGAATATAATAATCTTCCAAATCATCTAATTTTTCAACTGGACATTCTTCTAGCACTTCAAATATAAAATTATCTTTGCCATACAGATTAATATTTACATCAATTTTTGAAGTCGAGTGATAAATATGCTCACTAAACCTTTTTTCTATATCTTTAGATTGACCAATATATGATCTTCCGGTGATAATGTTTGTTATTTTATATATACCAATCATTATGATATTCCTCCTATTGTAATGTGACAATAGGATTATAAATTGATTCACACGGTCTTGACAGCTATCCATTTCTGGACCTTAGTGTTTTTTCTGAAGCGGCTTCGTCTTTTTTCTAAGGGATGTATCTCCTCTCGGCTTGACATCCAGTCTTATTCAACTTCTACCGTTAGCCATCTTTTAAAGATGACCCGCTTGGTTTGCGAAAAGTATCTTCGGACTATTCCATCATCGCTACATGATTTCCAAATCCACATCGGCATCCGCCATAAATATAATCTTACTAACTCTACAATCCTTAGGATCAAGTCCCCTCTTATATGGAGTATTACCAAACATGATACTATGGATTCCCTGAACCTCTTCATTACTAAAGAACTTCTGCTTACTACACTTGAAAGCATTGATAATCTTTCCTCGAATTGGGAAGATTCCTTGACGCATAGAATCTCGTCCCTCTTCAACAGTACCCTTCGCAGAATCACCCTCTACGATGATCAGCTCAATATCTTTCTTTCCTAATGGACGAATATACTTTCTTGGTAGTCCAGAGATAGGATTAGCGATGAACTTATTAGCAATCTTTGCCTTGCTATTATCATTCTTTGTACGGATCTCCGCGATCTCTTTAAAGAACTTACACATCTTAGCAAGATCTTGTGGGTTCTGCTTAGACCATTCATCTAAACCATTCATCATAGTTGTTCTACAGAATGGTACCATATCATCATTTGATAGAATCTCTTTTGCCTGACCAGTAAAGTTTGGTTCCAGATGAGCTGCAGAAATCATAACGTTTAATCCGTTCTTAATATCTGCTGCAATAATCTTCATCTTTGACTTTGTTGTAGCCATGTAGATATTGTTCATATAATTACGGAACCAAGTTGTGATACCATCAACAACACCATCTACATGTGTACCCTTAACGGTAGGACAGAAGTTACAGAATGATGTTACATTCTCAACTTCATCAGGACCATCTTCACCACCAGCATCGAAACAGAATGCAACTTGAACTCTGTTTGTACCATTATCATCTCCCAAAATAATTGGTTTGATTAATGGGTGCTTCACCTTTTCGATTAGGTCAGTGATAATACCATCCTTATTTATAATATGCTCAGTAAAACGTTTACCATTTGCTTCAATTACTTCGAAGTCTACAGTTGATCCAATTGGAGTCAAAGATGTAATATGCTTTACCAATCGATATACGATCTTCCAATTTGTTAGATCGATATCTCCCATGACAGCACATGGTGCGAAGGTAATACGTGTACCCTGCTTCTTCTCTTTATTATTAATTGGCTTTGGCTCTTTGGATGTTGGATGACCTTCCTTGGTCCTGAACTCCATTGCCTTACCATCATAACGATAAGATTGAGCAACAAGATAAGTAGATAAAGCATTAACTACCTTACATCCCTGTCCATGTCTTCCGGAACTATACTGGAATAACTGCTTCTGATAATTCTTACTAGTATGAGGTGTTGTAAGAATACGAATCATTGAAGTAAATGGAAGACCCTTACCATTATCTGTTACTGTTACTTCTAACGTTCTCAAATCAATTGAGAGTGACACATGATTTGCTGGAGATGTTGGATCGACAATCTGATCGATACCATTCTGAAAGATCTCTCGAATCATGTTTACATAACCCATTGTACCAATAGGACCGATATACATACCTGGAATTGTACGAACAGCTGTTACGTAATCTTCCAAGGTAGAAATGTCGTTCTCATACGTATCAATGGATCGCTTCATGTCTTCACTTAAAGCCATTTTGTCTCCTTAATCTATATGAAAGTTTACACCTGCAATGCTGGCAAGATCTACAGGATGTATATTTCCATCAATATTAATATCAGAATCATCATCCATAAATTCTTGCTCTATACCAAATGTTAAGTAGACATTGAAATCAATTACAATATGTAATAAATCAATTGGTAATTCGAAACCGATAAGCTTCATTGTATCTGGATTTGTATTAGACATTATTAGCAATCCCCTCATCTATTGTATGTGTATTAACCGGGTGCAGAAATAATTAACTGTCGATCTCTTTCTTGAGTAATTCAATAACTCTATCTAAGTTCTTAGTAATAGAATCTATACTAAACCGGAACTTAGTTAATTCAACTAGCTCTGGTTCATTTAAAACACCTCCATCCATACGGAAATGGATTTCCTGTACACGATCATTTTTTGTTGCATTACGCTTGATGATTTCTACCAAATTCAGTAGTTCTTCATCATCTTTCTTCTGTCTGTCGTCCTGCATGATATAACCTCCAATTTCAAAAAAGAAAGAAACCTTGACCCTGGTTTCTCTCTTAAATATGACCGACCAGAGCACAAGTTTGCCAGTAGAGTAATAAACTCTACCGGCGTATAAACTCGCACTCTGATCGATCTGTAATAGTAAGATCTAGATCTACAAAAAGTCTAATTAAACATTGACTGCCTGAGTAACAGTTGTCTCTTCCTTAGCACCCTCTGTTGCTGGTGCTGCTGGAGCTGTTACCTGTGGCTGTACTGGAGCCTGTGCAGTCTGATTTGGCTGATACTGATATCCCTGAGTCTGTGGCTGATACTGCTGACCACCCATTGGTGCATTGTAGCCGAATCCATTAGATGGACCCATCGGCTGTGGTGCACCATAAGCACCCTGAGGGAATCCCTGAGCCATATTAGGAGCCATGTTAGGCTGAGCCTGATACATTGGCTGCTGAGCGAATCCAGGATTCATGCCACCCATTCCGAACATTGACTGCATATTGTTAAGCATAGCAATAGCACCCATGCTGCGGTTGTTGTAGTTCCAGTTATTCTGCTCATACTTATCAAAGTTCTTAGCTGCAAACTTGAAGAGCTCTGGAACCTTCATGATCAGCGGTAAGATCTGATAATACTCCATTGCTGCAGATCCTGGAATGTCTGGGTACATGATCTTGATTGTCTGAATGATATCTACGATCTTGTCAACAGCTGCCTGAATATCTTCAGGGCTCTCGTCTGGATCGATAGGTCTGAACTCATAACCACAAATTGTGCACTGTGCAATACCAGTTGCTGGATCATACTTAAGAGAGTCAGATGTTCCATCCGGACTTCTATGGTTGCAACCTGCCTGAAGTCTCTCACGCTCTGTTAATCCAAGAGAGAATGTTGTTCTCTGCTGCTGAAGCTGCTGGATCTGCTCTGTTGTAAGATTGTTCATAATCTTAGGCTGCTGCTGATAACCCTGATACTGATATCCTGCTGTCTGCTGTGGCTGAAAGTTACTCTGATTCTGATCAAACATGTTTGATTCCTCCTTAAATAGTTTACTATAATTCCTCTTTGTCAAAGATCTTTGATGGTATTACATGTTGTCAGTAAACTATGTAAAGAGAATTGCATTTCTCGGGTCAATAGATAATGCATTTTCTTTACTACAATTTCTGCGTTTCTTTTCTTACTACCATTTATATAGTATATAACCATTTTTTTGTTTGGTTTTACTATACTTAGCTTAAAGTAACGGTTCCAGCTATTCCATTCTCTGGTTTACCGTAAATCTTCTGCTCTGACCAGATAGCCTTAGCTTTATTATAAGCCGCCTGATCTTCAGCAGAAAGAGCTTCAACCTCAGATGCACTGAGATGCTTGAAGCTATCAACAACATTGAGCTCAAGATTAGCCAAGAATTTTTCCTTAGCATCATCGTAAGCTCTCTTATCATCTACTGATAACTTGTTGTATTTATCTGTTGAGAGTAATGTAAATCCTAAATAATCTCCTGTTACTGGCTTGATGTCATATGTGAATCCATCAATATGTGCAAGGATCTTCAGGTCAGCATCAGAGAATGAGTCGAAGCCTAATGAATTCATAAACTTCTTGATCTGCTCAAAATCTCCAGCTGTTCTAACTTCATGAATGTCTTCTAACTTTGCTGCACGTACAGCAATAGATCCTGGTAACTTATTTGTGCTTCCAGAATAGTCATTCTTTCTGAAGTTATATGCAATCTCATTCTCAATATCTGTCTTAATAATCTCACGATCATTGCTGTACAGATTTGTAGACAAGTCTGTACAATACATGTAACTCTTAATATCAGCTGCTTTAATAGCATCTAAAAACTTCTTGGTTTCTGAACCGTTCATTGGTAACCTCCTTAGTTAAGATGATTTCGATACTCATATAACAATACGGTTGTATCTGCTAAGCAACCAATATTCTGTTCCATTCTCACCTGAAGCAACTTATTCAGTATTGTATTATATACATAATAAATAGACTGTAAATGTGTGATGTAGATTCCTGAGTTTGGAACCATTATTCCAGAATTATTTATATAGAACGTCACTGCATTCAAATACAACGTATTAATATCAAGTTCATTTGATACTGCAATGATAAGGTTCTCCAGAAACTTAGGATCTAAGAAATAACGACCATAAGTCTCATAATCAATAACTCCTCTTACCATATCCTTTACAATACGCTTTCCAGATCTCTGGATATCTTCCGGCTTTACAGCAACAATCCAGTCATCACCAAAACGTTCACACATACTACGGATATAGCTATTTGCTTTTGAGTTTGCCATGTTAATAGTCTCCCTCTACTGATATTCTGATCCTGCGAAATCACTAATGTCAAATGTCTCATCTTGTACAATATCTGAATTCTTTAACCACTCACAAAACTGACGAATTGAGAGGCAATCTTTAAACGAGATTGTCTCTGATAATATGAATGATTTGTCGACATCAATTACTGGTGCATTTAATTTGATAGCTTCATACGCTTGCATACGACCAACAACTGATTCCCAACGAAGAGGAAAGTCCTCTTCTCCATCCTCATAACCCAGATCCGTATATAATAATATATACTGGATATTCTCTGGATTATTTGGATTGATTTCTGATAGCACCCTATCATACTCCCGTACAAACATGGTACTATTCAACTTATCTACAAATATTATATTGTTCATATCTGTGTAGATTTCTACACCATTTAGTTTAAAGAATAACATCTTACCACGAACATATTTGCCACCCTCAGTAAACTTTGTAATGGCAAAATTGTTTGTCTCATTGATCTCATTCTTCATGTTGTGGATTGGTGTTTCTCTAGTACCTGGTTCTAGAAATGTTACTGGCTGTATAATCTTCCGTACATTTTCATCATCCAATCGTTCTCCAAAGATGCTCATATTTCCACCTCCTTTCTAATAATATAGTATATTACTAATTTATAGTTTAGTAATAATTAATTACTATCACTATCCTTCATATGGGATGTTGAAATATTTCTGAGTCTTCACCACGTAGATTAACCCATGAACAAATCGGGTTACAGCTGTATAGTTCAACTGCATCATCATCTGAGGACGCATCATCTCTTCAATATAAATACCAGTTGGATATTCTGATCCCTGAGATAGATGTGTAGTCAATGCATAAGAGTACTCGAACATCAACCCTCTAGAATACTTTTCGTACATTGGATCATTACGCATTGCTGTTCTAGCTTCATAGTTTGATGTAAAGTATTTGAAATCTATATCAAGATTTTCAAATGGGGTATTTAATAAATCCGGTAAGAAGTCCATATGATATATAGTCTTATCTTTTGGATCTAAATTCATTGGACTATTTACAACAACGCCAGATAACCCATTTGCTAGTGCGATATTTTGCTCTACAATATCCCATTTATTATTACGACAGATAACTCTCTCACCATAGTTTGGTAATTGTGAATTGAAACCATATAGATGACGTACATAGTTATTCATTGTATCTCTTGTGCGATTTGTTCCACATATAATGACGCTTGCATATGGTATCATCTGAGGTGTAAACTCATCATCTCCGATAACCAATACATTTCCATAGGTTCCTCTATGGATTGGCTGATTATTGATAATACGGTTTGCAAGATATATTATCGGATCCCCAGCACTTTGTCTCATCAACTCTGTTAAATGGTGTACAGGTCTTTTACCAGTTAGAAAAGCTGGCTGTGCTTTTACTGGTGGTAACTGATGCTGGTCACCACATACAATCACTTTAACACCAAAAGACAAGATATCTCGTTCCATATAATCTGGAACCATGTATGCTTCATCGATAAAAAATAAACGGACATTTGGATCTATAAATTTACGTTTTCTGAAAACTTTTTTCTTTTTACGTTTTACGCCAAAAGCTTTTAAAGTCCTCTCATCTTCAACATCTTCCAGCACCATTTCATATAATGAACTATGGATTGATCTAGCATTAGGAAATCCTTTTGTTCTCATAACAATGGATGCCTGTCCTGTATATGCCATTGGCATAAATTGTTCTGCATTTAAATTCAAACGTTTCAGTATTTCAAAAATGAGGACAGACTTGCCAGTACCAGCAAGCCCGTCAATCTCAAATACTTGTTCGGATGAATTATAGAACCAGTCAACAGCAGCTTCTGCTATTTTTGACTGACCTCTATTTAACTTCATATGTTAACCCACCTCGATAATATCAAACTTTGATAAGTCCACCTGTGTATCAATTCCCTCGAAGATCTTGAATAATAACTCGATATATCCAAGATATACGTTGAAATAGAACTGTGATGCAATATCACCATATGTTTTGGATCTTACTACAACTCTCTGTTTTGTTCGATCCTCATTATCGTCTAAGAAGTTAGCAACATATCCACCGATAAGATCACCATCTTCAGATTTTGTTGCTTTGTCCAATCCATATCCGAATAATGTGATCATGAGTCCATAATTCTTCATAGGCTCAAATGCAACTTCATTACGTCCTACATAAATAGGTGAACCATCAATCGATCCTTTGATATACTTCTCTTTGTACTGAAGCATACTTTCTGTATCCTGATCATATAACAAATTGGAGCCATTCTTTAAACCTAATCCAAGATCTAAGAATAGATCATAATATACGTCCGACATATCTGTGTATACTTTTGGTGGCATATCTCTATTCCTTTCTATCATCATACTAGTAGTAATAAAATCTATTACTACATAGTATGACGAATATTTATTTTTTATTATCCCTGATTACTTCATTTCTCTCAGAATATAATTCTGTAATGCTGACTGGTTGATAGCATCAGCGTTGTCCGGATTATCAGAGATATACTTTCTGATTGCTGATTCTGCTTCCTCTTTAGATAATCCAAAAGATTCAGCAAACTTATGAGCATCAGCTTTGTTTAACTCTTTCACTTCGATCTTAATATCAAATCGTCCATCTCGAATAAGAGCTTTATCAAGACGATCAATATGGTTTGTAGTAGCAACAAATACTACATTAGTTGGAGAAGAGTTACTATCCAAAAACTGCAGAAGCTTATTGATAACATCTCCTTTTTTGTCAGATGCATCTTTTGCTTCACGATCCAGATTAGGGAAAAGTGTATCAATATCTTCTAATAAGATAATATACTCATCCATCTTATCATTCGTGATCATCGGAGTAATCTCAGAAAAATCAATCTGATCAATATTAGACAGATTGATGCTGATGATAGACCGATGATATTTCGTTGCAATTGCCTTTGCCAAAGATGATTTTCCTGTTCCTGGATTTCCATATAAGAGAATACCAGTCTTATATAATAACTGACGATCCTCGTAAAACTCTCTACGAGACATGAACTTGTCAAGATGATTCTCGATGCGCTCAATCTCTTTGTGCGAGAAGAACATTGTATCCATAGAACGAGCATCAAAATCAGTATAGGAAATATTGGTGCCATCATCTGAAACCTTTGTTACCGTATAGAATGACTTTCCAGTATTACCTGTAGCCCTCTGAGACAGAATGTGCTCTAACTCAGCCTGATACTTCTTAGACTTCTTTCCGAAGATATAGATATAGATATCAGGAGATTCCATATTGTTCTTATCAGCATACTTCAGTATCAACTCATTTGCATTGATGCTAATCTCTGATCCGGTAGATACAAACATCCAGGTATGATTTCCTTCTAAGCGAGAAATAGATGAATATGCATTAAGATGATGGGTATTACTATCATACTTAAAAGAATACATATTATCATACTTCTCCAAAAAGTCAAAGATTCCGGCTGAAGACTTGTTGCGGACATTGCAATTGTAGATGTAATAGTCTTTGCCGAAGTGAGACTTTACTTTAGAATCAAACATCTTCTTGGCATACTGACCACTGATGGACTGAATCTTATCGATCACACCATTGTACAAATTGAACTTGTAAATGGACTTAAAGTCAGTTGCAAAGTTGTTTGGGATAAAGCTTGGTTTTTTCATGATTAATAGTTTCCTTTCTTCTTTGTCATTGTAAATAAATATCATCAATATATTCTTCTGACTAAATCAGAAAATACATATTGCCTCATAAAACTATAACTGTAGTAGTGCATTGTATTTGAGCCCAATCTTTTCGATATCAATCGTATCGATTTCCTATATGTACCATCATTATGTCCATTTCTTGCACGACTATTAAATGTTGGTGCAGCTCTTCTGGAATAGCATACGAGAGAAGAGTAACCACCTATAGCATTATAGAACGTATATGGAAGTCTTCTGCATTTTGTTATTGTTCTATTCATATCGCCTTATTCCTCTTTCTCGTAGATACCAGAATGACATTTTTGTATCGGAGCAAGATATTAACGTCTTCCCATATGTAATTCTACTTCGTCTTGTAGAAAATACTCTGGAAATACGACCATCTGAATTGCAGAGCCATCCACGACGATACTGATTTTGTGCCATTTGAAAATAATTTGGCGCGCATCGTCGACGTATTCCACAATCAGAAAATACATCGTTATCTTTATTAAATTGCGACATCATCATATTATCATATACCTAGTTTCCTTTCTTCTTTGTCATTGAAAATAAATATGATCATATAATCGTATTGGATTGGAATAGGATTTTATTGTTTCTCTATATCTATATCTTCTCCTTGAAAATATTCCAGAAATAGACATACGACCACCCGAATTGCAGAATACTTCACTACAATGATGCTGATTTTGTGCTCGACTAAAGTGATTTATTGGACGCTGTCGATATGTTATTCTACAATCAGAAAATATATTGATACCATATCTAAATTGCGACATCATCATATTATCATATACCTAGTCCTTTCTTTTATCATTACAAATAGATATCATCAATATCCTCTTCTGATTTGTTTTTGTCAGAAAATACACATTGTTTATTAGGAGTATGATAATATATATTTGTATATAATTTTGATAATCTTAAAGAATTCCTAAACGTAGATTGTGCAATTGTTGCATATTTGCTGAATGTTGGTCCGTCTTTTCTGATTCTTCTGTCGTGATATTCGATACTAAATGGAGTAGCATATATGATATTTGGGGTCGTAGAGAACGTACATGGATAGCTTTCATATTTATATCTGCTTATCATATACCTGCACCTTGTCTCCTTTCTTCTTTTATCGTTACCAATATTGATTCTCGTCCCCAGAGTTCATACGGAATAATGGCTCATAATAAGCTCTCTCACTGTATGCATTACTGTATACGTCCTCTATTCTTGCAATTGTTTTTATAGGGCAATCTGATTTGAGCTTTCCATTATTACGACGAAGCATATATCGCAAGTTATTTGTTCGCCATCTTCCCGTTTCAGAAAATGGATCATATGGATGAATAGCACTATTAAAAATTGTGCGCCCATATCTTCTATATTTCGATATTATTCTACTCATTTATCTACCTCGCAAAACTACAGAATGATACTTTTAATCTTTTTGGTCTAGCACGAGATCTTATTGAAGCTCTATTCTCATATCTTATATCTCCTCCTCTTCTCGAAAATACTTTG
>Ga0256405_10003475_pt1 | contig 32312 bp, 33 predicted proteins | sample RumenRJG_02DNA_FD_189096 | JGI IMG/M metagenome (GOLD analysis project Ga0256405, IMG submission 189096) | Bovine rumen microbial communities from Lethbridge, Alberta, Canada - RJG_02 | ecosystem: Host-associated > Mammals > Digestive system > Stomach > Rumen | place: Canada: Alberta...
GAACATGAACACCAAGCAATTTAGCAGCCTGTCCAATTGAAATAATCTTATTCATTACAAATAAACCTATAACTATTTTAAATGTATTATAAACTATTTATAGATTTAGTCAAGCAGTTGTTAACCCACATCGGTATCAAAAACAAAAACTAAAGTTGTTCCATCCTGTAATGTTCTCAGTTTCAGATCAGTCAGTCTTTCCTGCACGACATTCAGAATCTGGACCTTACCGGGGATAATCAGGCGCATGTCGGTCTTAAGAACTTCAATTAACCTCTTCTCATCATCGCCTTCTACATAGTATTGAAATATTCCGGAAGCTTTTTTCATTTAAATATCCGTTAATGCAAATATATTTTCCAACATTGGAGCAGATGAGAACAGATCATTCTGCACAGCAGTCTTCACTGAATCTCTGTTTTTCTTGATGTAATCTCCAGCATTGATGACGGAAATATAAGAGACTCCGTCAAATATCTCTTTGCGCAGAAAATTAAAACTGTGCTTTGGAAAATTCATGTCAAGAATGTCCGTATTATGAGTGGTAAAGAACATCTGTCTGTCTCCTTCCAGCTTTTCCACCATTAGTGACAGGAATGCCTTTTCAATGTCGGAATGGATAAACGAGAACTTTTCATCACAATAAAAGAATGAATACATTCCGCTTACCATTGCTGCAAACATATTTGCCAGACTGACACCTTCTCTGGTTCCGCTGGAAAGAAGCCCGTCATCGACAATGATCCCGTTTTTGATTATCACCTGTTTTCCGCCGATCTTGATAACATAGGTATCATTAACTTCCTTTACTTTTTCGACATCCGTGATAAGGGGATCCAGAGCCTGTAGGGTATTTTTCAGAATCTGCAGATATCTCTCTTCATTTTTTGGGGTATAGCTTGCAGCCAGATTTTCACTGTCCCGTGGAAACTCAAAAGCCCATGACATTGGTTTAATTTTTTCCAGTTCCCTGATGTAGTCGCTGCAGTAACCGGTGTCTGATTTTGAATCCAGTTTTTCCAGTGTCTTTTCGTAGGTGTCGCTTTTGCCGATTTGTGTCTGCTCAACTTTTATCAGAAAATCACTGCTTGAATAGTTTTTGCTTTCCTTTTTTCCTTTAATTATTGAGGAAACCCTGTAAAAGTCATCGTTTACGACAAACTGGATCTCAAATTTCGCATCTTTCTTAGAGTCATTTATACATGAAGCGATACTGGCATATTCCTTCCTGGCAATGAAATTAAGAATGTTCAATAGCATTCTGCCGATGGAGGTTTTACCGGAAGCATTGGCGCCCATAAGAATGTTCAGTTTTTTATACCTGAAATTCAGATGATCCTTAAGGCATTCAGTCATCTGGTTTCCAACGATTTTTTTTGCATAAGTCATGGACATCTCAAAGTCATTGAAAGCCATGTAGTTATCAAGTTTCAGCTTCATCAAAATCATTGTTTTATCCTTTGTATTAGTTCCGTTTTATGGAAGTAATACCATTTTACTATTCTTTTTAAAACAGATCAACTGATGTAAATTCCATAACAAAAGACCGCCGAAGCGATCTTTCATGGTATAAAAAAGGAGCCGTTAAGCTCCGTATCAGTTGGCGTTCTTCATCGCCCATTCAATGGCATGACCTTCATCCTCGAGTTCCACACCGCTTACCTCGCGGATCCCGATTTCACCTTCGCATCCGGTGTCATCGGTGAGGAACTCGTAAACCGCGCCGTAGTAGGATGGTTTGCCGGCTCTCAAACGATGCAGAAGTACCTTTTTGAATTTTAACAGAAACGTCATAAATAGCCAAAAATACGCATTTTGTAACAGTGAAAAGTAGTAAGAAAGGAGTAAAAATCTGAAGGTGTACTACTCGAATATTTATTAGATTTGGTATTCGTAAAACCATTGATTTTTCAGATATTAAAAAGCTCATGCCATAATGGTCATGAGCTTAAAAATTAATTTTTATTACCCGCAGTACACGCACTCCGAGCCGACAAATACCATGGCATATGCCTTGACTTGTCTGTCCCGGAACTCCATGGCTGATTTGTATCTTAAAACCTGTTCTGTCGCATCTTTTACAGTGTTTTGAATCTTTGCTTCAGTAGCATCTGTCTTGGTGACGTATTTCAATTCGATAAGGTAAATGCATTGGTTACTTTTTCCTTTGTTAACGGTTATAACCAGATCGGCAAACTTTTCTCCTTTTCCGACAACTCTCAGAGATTTCTGCATTTCAACAAATATACCGCGTAAAGATTTAAGCTTGGTGTAGAGTGTCAGATTTAACGCCATTTCGCTCATGTGAGTCAGAACCTGATTGGTGAAGATTCCGCTCAGGAATTCCGTGCAGGATGAGGCAAATGAATTAATGTCATCATTAACATCACGTAACGATGATATGTCCAGAACAGTATCGGTAAATACCGTATTTGTTTTTAATCGCATGTCAGCGATGCATTGAGCAAACAGCTTTGACATGAAAAGATTAGGTATTTTGAGAGCCAGAGCGGAACTGTCGGAAGCATCCTTATCAATAGTGAGATACCCGAGATAATAGAGCATGGAGAGAAGCTGCTCCCGGCTATATTTGGTTACTTTATTTAAATTAATGTTTTCCGCCAGTTTATCCAGAAAGAAAAGATCATTGCTCAAATAGCTTTCCACGATCTCATCTACCAGACTGTTTTCGGCAATGTCAAACAGCTGCTGCAGTTTGGAGCCGTCATGGTCTGATGCAGGATCCAGATAATCTTCAGGAGGGAGAAAATGCCCCTTAACCCGCATTTCGTCAAGATAATACAAACACATTGATGAATTGAAAACCGTATGCTCAGATTCTTGACTGAAGCAGTAACCGTCATATACCGGCTTCATTTTGGCAATGATTTCCTCCGGACTCATGTCAATCTGCCTGATATCAGCGAGTTGTGGAATCAGAGCTGCAAGTTCCGTTTCAGTAAAGCCGGCATATTCATTAAAGCAGGCTCGGGATGTAACATTGCGTGCAATATTAAATCCGGAGGTAAGGGAATCCAGGGATACGGATGACACTCCGGTAATAAAGGTTTTGGCGACAACACTTTTAGCCCCGTCTTTTATGGCTGCATAAAAATCCTTAAGGAATCCGCCTGTGCCTGTAATTGCTTTGAACAGTTCCAAATCCTGTGAAAGAATACTGTTGGCGAAATTATCATATTCGTCAACCATCAGATAGAGAGACTTTTTTGATGGATACCGTTTGTAGGCATCAATAAAGGATTTAATAAAACTTGAAGGTGTCTCCTTTTCTGCATCAGTGGGATTAAATACAAAATCCGGATAGCGGACCATAAAATCATTTATTCCACTGTTAACAGCAATGATAAAACTTCTGATGAGGGTATCTTCCTTAACTCCTGACACCCCTGAAAAATCAAAATCAATCACATGATAAGTATTATGACTTGTCAGATTTTTCTTATAAATATTAGTCTTGGAAAAAATTTCCTCGTATCTGTCTCTATATGATATGTCGTAAAAGCATTTGAGCATCTGAACAAAGGTGCTTTTACCAAAGCGTCTGGGACGAAGCAGAACCGGATACGGAGTCATTTTGTGGTTATCAAGTGATTCTATTAAACTGCTTTTATCAGCAAATGCAAGCCCGGCGTTACGAAACGTTTCGTAACTAACCTGTCCGTATGGATTGTTTAATAACTCAATTTTATTATCAATCATAAACCACCATCTTCTCCATTAAATCCCCGTGCCGTACTTTTAATTCCGTCAGATTACAAATAATATCTATATTGTTCTAATTATTTTCTTTTTTGCACAAAGAGACAAACAAGCTTTAACCGCTACTATCAAATATTAAAGACATTTGCCCCAAATATCAACATCGACGGCTGTTTTATGGAATGTTTATGGAAATGAAGACAAAAGTATCCTTAGATACAAGAAAAGACCATGCCGCAAATAGGACCCCATTCTTTGAAGATATAGTTTATACAGGTGTAATTATGGCTGTTATTGATGCTCCCGAATTTCCTCCTCTGCTATTCAACAGAAATGGTAAGTATACATATGTCTGTTCCTGCGAAAATATGTGGGATTCCGAACGTCACATGTCGGTCAGAGTTAAAGGAAAGACCATGACTGTGGGAAAGATAGTAGGAGGAGAGCTTACAGGTACAATTGAATGGGCTGAGAAGTTCTTGAGTCAGTATCCAATCCTTGAAAAGCTCAAAACAACAAGGGAAGAAGAAAGAACTGTATGAAGGATTAGATATTCCGTTACCAGAGCCTGAAACAAACATAGAGTATGAGGAAGATTCTGCAATAGAGTCTGAAGAATAAATAGAAATCCCCAACTCTAACTTAAGTTGGAGATTTTGACTTAACCCATAGTTACAGAAAATTGTTCAAAATATGGGTAAATCGGTAGTCACTGCCTTCAGCTCTGTAGGTCTGACTCAGGAAGTAGTTTTCGAGTCCTTCGGTAGTGTCACGTGAGTCAGTATATGAAATATACCAGTCATAAACTGCAGGAAAAGCCAAAAAGGCTAACACGGTAGCCGTTACCGCTGATATAACAAGCAATGGTAGTATTTTCGAAGATTTCATTTTTAACATCCGTACTGTTTGTCTCTCCGTTGACTCCGGCATTGAGTCGGGGAGAATGTGATTTCTAAAGTCAGAAAATATCCGACGCCTTCATCTCAGTCGAATCTTAACCTGATAAGTGGAAAGCCGGTTGAAAATATAAAATCAATGCGGAGTACAGAGCTTTCGGAAGGCATGCGTCATTAAACGCGCCGATCATACTCCGGTTAAGCTGATAAATCAATTTCTGCACCCATTGGGGAGGCATGTTCCGTCAGACTGTACAATAAATGCCGGTAAATGTTTTTCGGGAGTTGGACGGACGTACTCTTCAGTCATGGAAACTGATATAGGAGTGTTTTGCAGAAATCAGGTTCATAAAATACAACGGCAGATGTCTGCCGGTCATGGTTCCGTACCATGCATGTTCAGTGAATGGAGATGACGGGAAATCCGTGTTAAAATCCCGCATGTTCCTCTTTTTATGCGGAACGGGGTCTGGCCCGCAGACAGTCTTAGGGACGTTATAAGAATCATGGAGAAATGACAATGTCCGACACCACCGATTACAAGGTTCCGGCTCTGAATGACGGAGAGGTTTTCCGCAACGAGCTGGTAATTAAAAAAAGCAGGTTCATAGCCAGCGTCGGACACACGAAGGGTGTGGACGAAGCGGAAGCTTTTCTCAATAAGATCAGACGTGAGTTTCCAGACGCCAGACATAACTGTCATGCATTCAATGCCGGCAGGGGAAACGAAACTGCCTTTATCGGCTGTTCGGATGACGGTGAACCCAAAGGCACGGCAGGCCGTCCGATGCTTAACGTGCTGGTTCATTCCGGTGTGGGGGAAATCACCGTCGTGGTAACCAGATACTTCGGTGGCATTCTTTTGGGAACCGGAGGCCTCGTCAGGGCATATCAGGACAGCGTAAAGGAGGTTCTGGACAAGCTGCCGCTAAAGGAACCTGAAGATATTTCGGAGCTGCGCTTTGCCGCCGGAATTTCTGAAATTCATCTGGTTGAGAAGCTGGCCGTAAGGTACGGAGCCGTAATAACGTCAAGGGATTTCACGGATACCGGGTGCAATTTCAGAATTACCGTGAATGTCAAAAGAGCCCAAGAGCTTAAAAAAGAGCTGGAGCTTCTGCACGGAAAATATTCCTAATGCCGTCCGGACCGGAACCCGGGTGTGCCGGGACAGACTGATTACTTTTCTCCGGATTAAAGTCCTCTCAACTTCTGTCATCCGTTACGGGGAAGGGGGGATAAACCGGTTGTTTTCCTGATATACGAAAGCCTGACATGAGGATCACGCACAACGGCACAGTCTGAATAAAGCCAAAATACGATGGACAATAAGGTTTCTGGGGAGAATCTGTATCAGGGGATTAAAGTGATTGTTTTTGAAAAAAGAAGACATATCAGTCAATGGCGGTGAGGAAGGGATTTGAACCCTTGATACGCGATGAACGTATACACACTTTCCAGGCGTGCTCCTTCAGCCACTCGGACACCTCACCAAAGCAGGTGTAATTTTAAATGTTTTTTGTTTTATTGCAAGAAAAAATACAAAAAAATATTTTGATTGTATGAAAAATGTGTTGTTTGTCGGCTTTGTGCCCATTTTTAGGGAATATTGATTAAAACTTGTACCGAAAGAACCGGGATTTTGCATATTAAGAAAAAACAGAACCGAATTTTATTGTTAGGTATTGCTAACCTGTTTTTGTTGTGTTAGCATTAGCTAACTATTTGTTAGGTAAGGCTAACATGATTAAGGAATAATAAATAATATTAGGCATGAAGCCTCCCGGATCCGGTTTCCGGCAGCCTTTTTGCATATGCGGTTATGAAGCAGTCTTAGCGAAAACCGCATGAATGCGTTACTGCCGGTTCGGGAAACTGCCGGATCAGAAGCTGATTAATGAAATAATTAAACATTGTTTGAAATACGAGCTGGGCAGGAAGCGTTATTCATACGGATAATGACTTTTCTGCTCAGATGAATCGAGAGATAAAATGATACTGAATGAAATGAAGGTCGGACAGAGCGGCAGAATTGTCAGACTGCTGTCCGAAGGTGCCAGAAATCGCCGTTTGTGTGAAATGGGTTTTCTGCCAGGAACCGTGTTCACGGTTACCCACAGGGCTCCGCTGGGTTCCCCGATGGCTATATCCGTCAGGGGGTATGAGGTTATTGTCGGTGTTGATGATGCCGTTAAGGTTGAAGTGGAGATTGTGTAAATGAAAGCGTTTCATGGTTGTTGTGATTCTGAAAAAATAAAGGGCAGCGTGTCACCGAAATATCAGGAAAAAAAGGCTGATTCCAGACATATCATGCTTGCCGGTAACCCGAACTGCGGTAAAAGTACGCTGTTTAACCGTCTGTGCAATCTTCATGTCCGTACAGGTAACTATCCCGGAGTAACCGTAAGCCGTCACGTCGGTTCTTACGGTGACAACATTCAGATTATTGACCTTCCCGGCATTTACTCATTAAGCAGTGCGTCCACTGACGAACTTGTGGCCAGTACGGAGCTTCTTGATAATGATGCCGAGCTCATTGTCAATGTTATCGATGCCACTTCCCTTGAAAGAAGCCTTTATCTCACTCTTGAGCTTAAGATGCTCGGTGTGCCGATGGTTATTCTCCTTAATATGTGGGACGAGGTAAAGAAACGTAAAATTTCCATTGATCTGGAAAAACTCTCTAAAATGCTTGATGCCGACATTATTCCAATCAGTGCGGCTTCAGGTGAGGGGCTGAATGCCTTTGAGGATTATCTTAAAAATGTAAAATGGGGAGTTGTTGAACCTGTTTATCTTGGCGGTGACAGAATCGTGAAGGAACTCAGTGCCGTTGCCGAGGTTACCCCTAATCTCTACAGAAGCCATGCGCTTTTCTATGCCAAGAGTGCGGTTCTCGGGGACAGATGTCCGGAAGCTCTCATTAAGGATGAGAAGTGGATTTCGGCCGTTGAAACAGCCAGAAACAACATTGCTTCCGGTTCTGATACCATATATCAGGCAATGGCTACGGACAGATACGATTATGTTGATCGCATTATCAGTGAATGTGTTGCCGGCGGAGCTCATGGGGCGGACATCAGAAAGAAATCAGGTCTGTCCGCAAAAATTGATGCCGTCGTCCTTAACAGATATCTGGCATTCCCGATATTCATCATTATTATGTGTGCCGTTTACTATATTTCCGTGAGCTGGTTGGGCTCCATAGCAACGGACTGGGCCAATGATACCCTTTTCGGTGAAGAGATTATTCCCGCAGTTACGGGAACAATGACCAATCTCGGGGCATCAGAATGGCTTACCTCTCTCGTCAGCGACGGTATCGTCGGTGGTGTAGGGGCTGTCCTTGGTTTTGTACCGCAGATGATAATTCTGTTCTTTCTGTTATCTGTTCTCGAAGAATGCGGATACATGACCAGGGCAGCGTTTATTCTGGACAGAATCTTTAACTCATTCGGTTTGAGCGGTCGCGCCTTCATTCCATATCTTATCGGTTCAGGCTGCGGTGTTCCCGCACTTATGACCGCAAGAACCCTGGGTTCAGAAAGTGAAAGAAGGGTGACGCTTTTTACAACCACCATGATTCCGTGCAGCGCCAAGCTCCCGGTAATCATAACCATGGCCGGTGCGGTTTTCAACGATTTCCTGGTATTTGACATTTTCGGTACCGAATTCAGAATGTTTGCTCCGGTTATGTATCTTTCTGCCGTATTCATTGTAATTCTGTCCGCAATTATCCTGAGTAAGTTCAGTCAGTTCAAGTCTTCAGTTTCTTCACTCATGCTGGAGCTTCCTGATTATCACAGACCGATGCTGAGAGTAGTAATTCTCTCAATCTGGCAGCGCGTAAAGGGATATATATTCAAGGCCGGTCGAATCATTTTCCCTTGCGTTACCGTTCTCTGGCTTGTTTCCCATATCGGCTACAGTGCCGAAGACGGCAGATTTGAAATGCTTGATGATTCCGATACGGACAACAGTCTGGTTGCAGACATCGTAAGACCTGTTTCCGGTGTGTTCGCTCCGCTGGGTTTTGATGACTATCGTGCATCCGTTGCGGTAATTACCGGCCTTGTCGCCAAGGAAGCCATTGTAAGTACGATGGCGGTGTTTGTAGGAGTGGATGAACCTGAGGAACCGGAAGATGATGCTTCCGAGGAAGAGATTGCCGAAAGTGAAGAGCAGACCAATGCCTTCTACACCGCAATCAAAAACCGATTGTTCCATGTGGATGAAACCGGAATCAGAGGTGTTCTTGCTGCATTTGCCTTTGTGATTTTCAACCTCTTTACCATTCCTTGCGTTGCCGCCGTAGGCGTGCTCAGAAAGGAAATCGGCAGCTCACGACTGTTCTGGATTGCCATCGCATATCAGCTCGGACTGAGCTACGGCATCGCCATGACTGTGTATCAGTTCGGTCTGGTGTTTGCAGGTGTGGCTCCGTTCGGCCTGTGGACCGGTGTTTCCGTGGCGTTCCTTCTGGTGATTGCCTATATTCTCTTCATTAAGAAGGCTCCGGCTACCGAGCAGAATATCAGCTTTGAGTTCATTAAGGACTAACTGATATCCCTGATGACTTTCAGGAAGTGAATCCCTCCGCACCGTACGGTGCGGGGGGATTCCTCTTTTTTAAGCCTGACAAAGTCATTATCACCACTTTCCCGCAGGCCTTGCTTACCGCTGAGTTTCAGGTCCGTCATTTGTTCCGCTACGCCGTATCAAGGCTTTCCATACCGATTGCGGCTTATATATGCCGTAACATTTCCCTAAAACCATGAGGTGCGGAATGCCCTGTATCTGGCGGCTGTCTCCCGTGGCTGTATGTTCATTGAATTCACATTAAATCCGGAAGTTATTTATTGTCATGAGTAAAGGATCGTTCATTAAGAAGATGGAAAAAAAGAAGGGAACGGGACTTTGCGTTCTGGTACTGGTCTTATCCTGTCTCTGTTCAACTGAAGCCTCAGCCGATCTCAATGATGAGATTCGCCGCGAATTCATGCAGATGCACAGCGTTACCGTTCCCGACAGCTACAAAACACAGCGTCGCGGAGTGCTTTCCGGCGGATCCGTAAATATCAGAAACGGTATTGAAAACACTTCGGTCCTGTCATTTTCCGCACCGAGGCTCAAGGCTGGCTGCAGAGGAATAGATCTTTACGGAGGCTCATTTTCCTACATCAACAGAGAGGAGTTTATCCGGTTTCTGCGGGCAATAGCCGCCAACGCCGAAGGGTATGCCTTCGAGGTGGCGCTAAGCAGCATGTGTGAGAAGTGCGCCCAACACATTGAAACCCTTCAGCGTAAGATTCAGTCGCTTAACCAGTATTTCGGCAACAGCTGTCAGCTTGCCGAAGGAATCGTAAATGACAGTCTGGCAGCCGTAGGTCGCAAGGGGCTCAATGATGCGACTCTTCTCGGACAGGCTGAAGGACTCGGTGACCTGTTTGAGCTTAATACCGCAACGGATACCGCCGCGGTATACGGAAAACTCGGCGAGGTTTCCGCAGCCGGGGCTGATACCTCCGGTCTTACCGGAAATCTCATGTGGGATCTCCTGATTAAGGATCCGCTAATGAACCGTGACAGAAAGCTTGCCGAGGCCGTAATGAGTCTTACCGGAACGGTGATTGTAAGCACCAACGGCAGTGACGTCAGACTGGTTTCCGGAAGGAAGATAACCCTTAAGGATCTGGTGGCCGGGGGCGGGGTTTATCCGTATGTGTGTGATGACTACGACGGCGGCTGCCTGAATCTGAGAACGGAGTATGCCGTGATTAAGGGATTCGGAACGCTTATCAGAAGATATTTTCTGGGTAACGGTTCGGACAGGGGGATTATTTACCGCTATGCCCGCAATGCCGGAGGATTTTCGGAGGAGGAAACAGAATTCCTGAACACACTGCCGGAAGGAGTCGGATCCATGATACGTAATCTGGCCTCCAGAAACGAAGATGCCGCCGGGATGTTTGTGGAAAAGACCTCAGGCATCATGGCACTGATGTATGCCCGTAATCTCACTGACAGATATCTTTCTGCGGCGGCGTCACGTGTCAGAATGTCCGGAAGTGCCTATTCCGGTCTTCTGGAAAGTCAGATAAGTGAGGTAAGGGAGGAGCTTGAGCGGGAAAGCTCTGAACTTGGCGGCGTGTTCGGAGAATTCAGTGATTTGGGAAGAATATACCTTGATTACATGGAGCTTCTTCCTGAGAGGGATTATGTTCCCGAGGGCATGCTTACGGCAGATGAGTAATTCAGGAGCCGGAGCTTTGTTACCGGCTGAAGGCCGTCGGCTGACAGCAGTCAAAACATGATGTCAGACAGCGTATGTAAAAGGGAAAATATAAAGACAGATACAAAGACCTAAAAGAGGAACACAAAACATATACGGATAATCATATTCAGATTTTTCTCCTTGTTTTTTCTGCGGTGACCCGTGTCCCGCAGTTATGTCTCCGTCCGGAGACGGTGATGCCTTCCGAGAAGGCATGCGGTCCGGAACCTTCTGGTTTCGGGATGAGGGCTAAGGCCCTGTTTTGCGGTATGCGGATTATTCCCTGCCGCGCTGTTACGCTTAAGGAGAAAAACATGCGTAAATTAAGTGATAAGACCGGCACCGAAGTGTCAGAAAATGTTACCCGTGATGAATTCCCGGTATCCGTACGCAAGGCGGATGCCGGTGCGGAGTTCGGTATTCATGAACTTGACGGCGTAAGCCTTGAGGTTCCCGTGTTTGATAAGTCATGTCAGTACCTGGCTAAGCCGGCATCTGATTATGTGTTCAATACGGGGCTTCTGCGTAACCTTCTGTCCTTTCTGGGAAAGTCTTCCGGAGATGCTCTTTACCTGTACGGCCCAAGCGGCTGCGGTAAGACATCGATGGTAATTCAGGCTGCGGCAGTCCTGAAATGGCCGACGGTTTCATTAACCGTCAACGGCCGTTTTGAGCTGGCGGATCTGATTGGTCACCCAACCATTGTAAAAAATGAGCTGGTGTTTGTGCACGGCGCTCTGGCAAGAGCCATGAAGTACGGCTATGTTCTTATTCTCAATGAGATAGATCTGGCCGATGCTGCTGAACTTTCGGGACTCAATGACGTTCTGGAAGGGCGAAACCTTGTCGTGATACAAAATAACGGAGAAGTGATAAAGCCTCACCCGTCCTTCAGACTGGTGGTAACGGCCAATACCTGCGGCAGGGGCTCCCGAGGCACCTACCACGGAACTCAGCTTCTCAATGCAGCCTTTCTCGACAGATTCAGATTCATCGGATGCGACTATATGTCGTCTGAAGAGGAACTGAAGCTGCTTAAGAAGGTTGTGCCTGATGCTGATGAAGGACTTCTGTCCGGAATGGTAAAGGTGGCTTCTGAAATAAGAAAGTCTCACCTTGATCCGGTGCCTAATCATGTCTATATGTCCGTACCAATGAGTACCAGGGCATTAGTCAGATGGGCAAAGCTTACGGCCGAGTACTCCTATGAGTCTGATCCTGCGGATGCTGCACTTGTGCATGCATTTACGGGCAGGCTTTCCGAGGAGGAACGCGCTTACGTGACAAGGCTTAAGTTCGACATCATGACAGGTGATACCGTTAATCCGTAAGGATATCGATGACATTTTTTCAGATTGAATGTTATCGTAATTACTAATCTGAACCGACAAAGCATTTCCCTCTCTGAGGGAAGTGCTTTTTTAGCGGGAATCATTGGAAATTGTCAGGCAATTTCCGGTTGTTTTCAGCAATAAGAGTTTTCGTACTTAACTGTACGTTGACTTGCATTCTACGATAAGGATAAGAATGTATGGACGACTGCTTAAGAAGTCATTTTCATAACCGGTTTCTGCCCAAAATGGACTCAGCACCAGGTTTTTCTGCAATCGGGTTATTAATCTGGTATTTATTCAATATTTAAGTGACCTTCAGGAATCATAATGACTCAGTTTTCCGGAGGTTGAGAACCTTATTTTTTCCTCGTTTAATTCTTTTCAAAACTCATCAATCTGTTATCTGACGACAGTTTTACGCATATGATTGTTTTCGTCTCAAATTTGTGTATGATGTAAGTAATTCAGTGAAATAAAATTGATAAATAGCAGTCTTATACGTATATTGAGAAACATCATAATTAACTAAAGAAACAAAAAAGAGACAAACAGATGAACAAAACAGATAATTCTGTAATCAAAAAAAACAAAATGCTGGTCATAAACAAACAATATACTGAAGAAGAAATTAATTTGCTTCTGGCAGCTCCGATCAACAGAAGACTGGAGATTCTTAATCAGATTTGCGGTGTGACTACAAAGGACGTCTGCAACGCCATCAACGTCTCCGTTGTTCATTACTACAGGTTAACCAGCGGTAAGAATCCCATCAGTGCAACCATTGCCAGAAAACTGGCCAATCTCTTTAAGGTAAAAATTGAATTCTTCGGTGTAACTGACGGAGAACGTGATCCACAGGAGCAGGAAGAAGAGACTGCCAATGAATTCTTCGACAGAAGGGCGTTTCTTTTGTACAACAACGTAAGCCACGATACTGACGGCAGTTATTTTAAGCATATTTATCAGACACTCAGTGAAACCAGCAGTTTTAGGGAAGAGGTTTTCCCGCAGAATTTTTCAATGATAGCTTCAGATGTCAGAATGGCCAAAATGTCCATTTATCCTGATGACATTATTGAGCTCATGTATGTTCGCGACGGCAAATCGAATCCTGAGGAGCTTTTGGGGAAGACCGTAAGGACCGTTAAAGGCGATTACGGCATTCTTGGTACTGAGAATGGGGAACTCGTTGTCAGACCTCTGAATACCGATTTTTCCGCCGTAAAAATCAAAAATACCGGTGAAATAGAAGCTTTTGTTATATCAGTTAAGCATATTTCGCTTTCATGTAGCGATCTTCTTCGCTGTCTGTTCGATAAAAACAGCCTGCTGAATAAATAACGGCTGAAGTGCTTCATCCCATTAGAAAAACTCCTGACTTATATAGTTAAATTACCTCAGGAGTTTTATGACATTTTTAGCTGTATGTATCTTACGGAGTTTTGTTCACACCTCCTTCTTTTTCTTTGGTTTTGGATGTTTATAGGCAAACGCTCTTTTAAACATGCCACGTTTATCTTCTACCTTGTCAATGTTCCAGTCTGCAACAGAATAATTAAATTTCTTTGCCAGACAGAACATCAAGTTCATATCGGTAACATTGGAAGTATCCCAGTTACCTATAGGCTGATTGAAATCTATGGCACCTTTAAACATCCAGCACATATCCGTCACATTTGAAACATCCCAATCGCCTATCGGCTGATTGAAAGCTTTGGCATAATTAAACATCAGGCGCATAGTAGTCACATTTGAAACATTCCAGTTACCTATCGGCTGATTGAAGGTCTTTGCTCTACAGAACATCAAGTCCATATTGGTAACCTTGGAAGTATCCCAATTACCGATTTGCTGATTGAAGGATGAGGTTTCTCTAAACATCTCAGTCATATCAGTAACATTGGATGTGTTCCAATCTCCTATAGGCTGATTGAATGACTTGGCAGCACAAAACATTCCACGCATATCGGTAACAGGGGACGTATCCCAGTTGCCAATAGGTTGATTGAAGGATTTTGCACCGAAGAACATATCACTCATGTCGGTAATATTGGAGGTATTCCAATTGCCGATAGGCTGATTGAATTTTTTTGCCAGATAAAACATTCCTCCCATATTGGTAACCTTGGAAATATCCCAATTGCCGATTGGCCCGTTGAATGAGTTTGCTCCACTGAACATATACGCCATATTTGTAACTTTGGAAGTATCCCAATTGCCGATTGGTTGATTGAAAGCCGGAGCATCTCTAAACATCTCACTCATATCAGTAATGTGGGTAGTGTTTTTAATATTTACATATTCCAACTTCTCAAAATCTTCAAATGCACTGGCAAGGGAATAGACATTTTCACCGAACTTTATTTCAAATTCGATGCGTTTTATGGGGGTGATACGATTGGCTCTCCAAAAAGGATTTATTCGAAAACGTTCTGCCTTCCATTCATTAAAGGTATATCCTTTATTGAACTCGAGTTTTCTTGTGAATTCATAGTTTATGGTTAATGAATCCAAATCATTATTGATAATTTGCTGGATCAGTTCATCAGTAATGTCATCCGGTGAATTTAAAACGGGATTTCTGTTCATGTTGGCCTCAGATTTGAAATGTTGGCAGGTAAATACGCATTTTAATTATAACAATATAAAATTATATCTTATATGTTCTGTGTTCAAAATTCATAATTTTCTTGTTCAGAAATAAAAAACTCCTGGTTAGGAGTTTTGTATTACTTGTTTCTAATTGTTTTCCGGTGGCCGAATTTAATTTCGGATTTAATTCTTCGGATGCTCTACTGCAAAGAACAGCTTGTGGGCAGGTGAACCAGGCATAGGTTGTTTATAATCCATAAGTACAGCAAATTTCTCAGGTGTAACCATTGCTTTTATGTTGTTGAATGCTGATATCAGGGATGTCGTGCTGTAACAAATAAATCGTCCAAAAGATTCTTTATCGGTTTGAAGTCTTTTCTCCAGGTGATGTGCTTATTATTATTCTGAACTGGTTCTACGGCTAAGAAAAGGTTGTGGTTAGGGGTTTTTGAACTATGCTTATAGTTCATAAGTTCTGCAAATTTTATTTGTTTTTTTGGTGACTTCTGTTCTTCTAAGTCTACAATTTTTTTAATATTATTAAATGCTGATACCAGAGCAGTTGTGTCATGGCATAGTATGACGGCGTTATTCAACTTGTCTTGTGTCAGAAGTTTACCAATGATATCTCCATCTGCCAAACAGCAGGAATGCCCTATAATAAGCAGGTTAAACAAACAATTCTCATCATCACCAATCAGGGATTCTATATCAACATATGGAGTATTTTTGATGATTCGTCTGCAGGATTTTTCAAAATGATATAAATCCTTAGGTACATTTTTTTGCTCGATATTTGTGTAACCGATGACTATATCGTTTTGAAATTCGTAGTTTTTTTTCTCAGAGGCAAGTGAACCATTTATATGAATGATTTCAGGATTGGTTCCAGTTTGTTCATATAATCGTTTGGCGATGTCTGTATAATTGTAGTTTATGACCGTCGTTGGGTTCTTAACGAATAACAGATTATCGATGATATCTTTATCTGGAAAATCTTCTGGTTTTTCCAATATTCCGTGAGATCTCTGGCGTAGCGAATTAATATGTTCTTGTATGATTTCGTTGAAGAAATCATCCGCGATTTTTTTATCAATCTTGATTTTTTTCTGTTCTTCAGTGAGGTATTCGGTAAAAAGATTTTCGAAAAGATCTAGACCATCAGAAATACTTTTGAGTTTTTCGTTGTCCCATTCAGGGAGCGTGCCATCTTTAACATTAAATTTTTTTTGTAACTCATTAGATCCAGTAACAAGAAGTTCAATTACTGTTTCAACATCAGACCACAGGCTTAAATTGTTTTTTTGTTTTTCTAATTCTGAATCAATGATGTCGATAATTTTTTTATCTTTAAGATCTGACTCTAGCTGTCGAAATTGTTCGCTGTGTTCATTTTCAATATTGTAATTTTCTTCGTCGGTTATGTTATTATTCCATTGAGTTGGAGTTATAAGCTCATTCAGCACCTGACTACTGAAATGCTTAAAAATATATTTACCAAGTTCGGTATGAGCTAAAATAGAACAGTCCGAACAGTTTTCTCTATGTCTTTTAAGCAATGCTCTTAATTCTTTAGATTTTTCCTTTTCAGGTAATACTTTTTCTTTGACGCTGGCAAGGTTACGTAGCCAGTCTTTTTCGAATTTCCAAATATGTTTTATAATCTCCCTGTCCGCATCCATAAATATAAAGGCTTTAGGATTTCTGTAATTATGCAAGATACATCCAAGGATTACATAGCTGATAAAATCCCTGAATGATGATTTTACACCTGTTCTTAAATCAAATCCGTTTCCGATTATCAGTATATTCTTAGTTTTTTTCATAAGTGTTTTTAAAAAGTATTAAGTTAACATTTTAATCTGAAGCATATTGTAGCCGAATTTCCAGCCTTCTAAAAAGCAAAAAACCCAAACCGAAGTTTGGGTTAATTAAAAAAGAATAATTTATTGGGTATTAGGCTACAGATTCTTCATCTTCAATGATTTCCGAATCATTTTCCGCAACGGCTTCAGCCTGCTGCTTGGCGATTTCATCTCTGGTGAGCTCGTCCTTTCCTCCGAAACCGAGAGAATTAAACTTCTTGGTAATGAGTGCCTTGTTAATGATGCTGATGTTAGTGGTGAGCTTGCACAGCTTGTTGTCCAGAAGCTTGGCAAGCTGTAATCTGGTTACGTCATCCATATAACCGGAAAGCCAGTAATAATCGATCTTCTTAAGGAGAATATCATAACGTACGACGAGATTAATGAATCTTGAAATGGCCGGGCAGCTTACAACCAGATTAAACTGCATTTCTGATGAAGATTTAAGTGAAAGGTAGCCGTCTAAAGGAAGCAGCTTGGCTTTGTAGTTATTGGCGTATTCGTTTTCCACTTCTGAATAGTAATCTTCAACTTCCTGCCAGGTCTCATCGAGGAATGCGCGCATGGCCTGTTTAACTGACGGATCGATTTTTATGTGTGGCAGCGGAAGCTGTGTTGATACAAAGTACAGGATTTTGCTGATACGCTGAAAATTTCTGGTGAGCATTTTCTGAGGCTTCTCAAGGCTAAGTGATACGGTGCGTTCCAGCAGTGATGTTGCGTAAATTTCCACATTTTCGTTCTTCGACATAGTTTTATTCCTTTATTTATGTCCACCGGTGCTCCTTTCAGGAGCAGGCTGAATCTGTTTTAGTATAAATCCGCATTTTCGGAATAATTTCAAACAAACTTCAGTTTTGGTAGTGGATTGTTTTAATTGTTTTTCGTATGATGGATTACTGTTTAATCATTGGTATATATGATATATCATAAATAACATTATGTTAATCATTGATTGGTTAAATGTTGTTAATATGATAATAATTATCACATTTATAATATATGATTATTAACCCGTGTGTCATTATCAATGCATAAAACAAACAAAAAAGGATAGTCACATGACTATCCTAAGATGGTGAATAAAATGGCGTCATTCAGGCATTGCCGAACAATTACATTCTTACCCAGAGTGCTACCCGGACTCCGCAGAAGTCGTCATCTGTCGGAATCAGGGATACCGTGCCGTCACGGTTGACTGCGGTACAGTTGGATTCCGAACATGGTCCCCTGAGCCACCATGGGCTGTCGCATTTAACGTCGATGGAATTATCTGCGTACTTCTTAAGTTCGTTGAGACTCAGTATGAAGATCCTGTCATTGGTGGCGTTGAACCATCCATTTCCGGGAATCCTGGAAGACTGTATGTATTTCTGTTCACCTTCTGAGAAAGCTTCGTTTATGAATTCGGTGTTTAGCCATTCGCGCAGATCGGAATGCCTCCAGTCGTTATGGTCGATGCATCGCTTGTCGATATATCGGAAGATACTTCTCCACTTGAATATGGATGCCAGAAAATAAATGATCCCGACAATAATTATGATCGGAGTCAGAAAGTCATACAGAAATAATCTGCTTATAATACACGGTATCACGTACGGAGCCAGCAGTATCATTGCTACACTGCCGATCACATGTTCCGGAATGATTATGCCTAACGGTGAAAGAAAATATTCTGAAAATAACCAGAACCCAATGTGTAAGAGCGGCCCCAGCGTCGGGTATATGGCCATGAACTTCAGAAATCTTGCTTTGTTTGGATGCAGGTTTCCTGAAGGATTGTCATATATGTGGTGTGTCAGTACCCTGGTGGAGAGAAGCAGAAAGCTGCCGTCAGTTTTTCTGTCAAGAACAAACCACTTAACCGGTTGCTTTTCAGAACCTGAAGCGCTGGTGAAGTATTTTCCGAAGGTTACGGTTTTGTTTGTCTCCGGGAATCCTTTAGTATAAGGATTCATGTTCAGCCTGAGTTTTTCGGTGAGTCCGGCAAGTTCTTCAGTATCCCTGACGTAAGTCTTCAGAGCAGTTTCAAAGGATTTCCTGAATATCTCGAATTTTCTGACGTTTTCCGTTTTCATTTTTTTGGTGTTTGTATGATTACGGAATTTGATGAAGAATCTGACAGCTTCATCCAGATTTGTGAAAACATAACCGTCAAAGCACAGCATGGACCGTTCCGTTCTTTCCTGTTCGGTATAAAGCTGCGGAATCTGTTCCTTCAGGGAGTTTCGGACTTCAGGGGAAAGGGTTGCTCCCGCCTTTTCAAGATTTACGGCATTATCCCGACAGAAATTGGTGAATGCCAGAATGCTTTTATTATTTGAGGAAATATAGGCTCTGAAGTCATTTACTCCTGAAAAAAAGCTTCGTCCCATGACAACATTGTCTTCATTCAGTATGGCGTTTACGAGAATGACGGCAGTATATCTGTCCCGGTCATCGCTGTCGCCGAATCTGCTCATAAAGTATTCGAATCTTGCCTTGGTTTCCTCGAAGCGCAGTTTAAGATTACCCGCAAGCGATTTGCCTATATTGTTAAGATAGCTGTCTATAGCATTTTCGGTAAGAAGGGCAGTGGCTGATTTAAGCAGCGGATGGGATGAATCAGGTTCCTGTTTCAGGAGCTTTTTCAGCTTTTCCGCATAGGTGAGGGGATCCGGATATGTAAACTCGTACCATCTGAGCTCTTTTATGTTCGGAGACAGTCCGTACATGAGTCTGAAGAACAGGGAGTCCTCGGCCTCCGGGTTTGTGCTGAAATCCTGCTCGGCCTTCTGACATAGTCTGAGGGCATTTTCATTTTCGGTAAGGGCAAAGTATCTTGTGAGAAAGCCCCTGAATACTTCCTTCTTTCCGTTCTTCCAGGATTTAAGCAGGGCAGTGACCAATTCATCAGTGTCGAAATACTTCCTGCCGTTAAATACGTAAGGATAATCAGAGTTCCCTGTTCCCCTTACGGTTCTGCCGGGAACCGGTACCGGTTCTCCTCTGAGCCAGCGGGATACTTCATCATGCCTCCATCTTCTGTTCGGATTTGATTCGTCGTTTCTGAAGGAGATGTCCCTGTAGGTAAGAGCGTCGATGAGATCCTTCAGTGCCGGGTCAAAGCCTTCGGCATAAGGTATCTGCTGAGCCAGGGCATAGCGGGTGACGTCTTCGATCTCAGCATTCCCGTACGGGGTTGATCCGGTATTGAGTTCATAGAGGGAAATACCGAGGGAGTAGTAGTCGGAACCTGTCCAGAAGAGTCCCGTGGCAGTTTCAGGAGCAGAGTAGAATGGAGATCTGCCTGTCTGAGTCACCACCATGGTACCGCCGTCGGCAACGGAGCTGATGCCGAAATCAATGAGCACAATGTGTGATTCGTCATCGGCAATCATCATGTTCGCAGGCTTGAGATCCTTATGAATGATTCCCGCGTCGTGAACGACCTTAAGCCCGCCAAGGACGGAAGGAAGAATAAGGGTTCTGATTTCATCAGGGGAGAAGGTTATTCCCCGTTCAATGTAGGATGCCAGACTTCCCTTGCTGTAGTACGGCATGACAAGGTAGGTAAAGCCGTTGATTTCCCCCTTGTCGGAAAAGGCCGCCACGTAGGGGGAATCAATGTTCATGAGTCTTGAGAGCACGTCACTCTTGATGGCATCCTTTCTGCGGAAGAGCTTAAGGGCCTTAACGGTATTGTTCTCCTGAAGGTCCTGAACCTCAAAGATGTCAGCCTCACCTGAATTTCGGTTGATTTTACGGTTAACAAGGTATCTGCCGGCGATGACGTCATTTTCACTGAATCTCATGGCAGCTGCAGAACTGCCTCCGGTATTTCCGGTGTTTACGGCGGTTCTGAGTTTTGCGGAGAATGCGGAACAGCTGTTGATGACGGTTCCTGAGGAACTGCCGGTATTGATGACAGTTTTACCGTTATTGCTGCTTTTTCTGCTGCAGTTTATGACCGTTTTACCGTTATTTCCGCGGTCGTTGTCATTGATGACCGTTTCGTCTGCCATTGATGAATTCCCTTAGCACTTAGTTCATCCGTTCACGATTCAGGAGAATTTCCGACGTAACTGTTGATATCCGCCATTAAGCAGGACTGCTCCTCAAAGTACAGTATTTTACGGGAGAAAGAACGTAAAAATCCATGCTGACTGTTCAAAAACGTGCCCGAACCTTTGTTCCATCAAATTAAGGCACAGTCCTCTCTTTTAAGGAGACCGGAAAGGGATAATGCGCACCGAAACTGCTGCGTTAAGGTGTCACGCAATCAGTCAGGCTAAAGGTCGGAGGTTTTATGAGTGACCGCAAATCCCAGAGTACCGGGACGGCCGTGTTCGGCGAATACATGCTTGTGCTCGGTATGGTATTCCTTACGGTGTTCGTCAGCCTCATAAACGAGGACGGAGCGAAGCTTCTTGATCTTGCTCTTTCCTGCGGAAAAGCTGACGGGGAGTATGCCGGGGCTGTTGCCACGGCATACTCCGGGAGAACGGGACTGAAGAACATAACCGTTACCTGGAGAACTCACGAGAACGCCGAACTTCTTACTGCTCTTAAAAAATCGGCATGCGCAAGTTCGGATAAGGGCAGAAAAACAGGAAAGGCACACGGCAAATCAGCATCAGCTCCTGACAAATCAGGGAAAAACCGGGGAGTACATCCTTCCTCAGGTAAGACCGGACACTCCTCAGGCATGAGCCAAAAATCCGCTGAACCGTATGTCATTCTCATACTTCCGGATGACTTTTCCGACTACGTATATTCCGAAGATGATTACCGGTATGCGGATATGGTGACGGACTGCAGTGATCTGGGTATCGGAATGAGTACGGATGAGCCTCCGGCGCCTGGAAATGATTCATTCCCTTTGGCAGATACGGAGATGAAAGGAATCGGGATGCGCCCCGAAATCATAACCTTAAAAAATATCGGTGCTCCGGACAGAGTAAGACTGTTTGCCCTTTTTATGGAAAAGAGACTGCGGCGTCATGGTTTTCCGCTGCTGCTTACTGCGGTGTTTACCGTCTGTGCGATGACCGATGCCTGTATCAGGAGAAGAATCAATCTTCTTAAGGGAGTGACGGTAACGCCGCTTAAAAACAGAATATGGAAGCTTATTCCTCTTGTTTTCATTATCCCGGCAACCATGGTGATTATCCGTCTCTGCAGGGATACGGCAGGCTATGAGCTTCTTTTAGGACTTATGGGAGTCCTGTTTGCCGGGGCCGTAAGGGAATATATCGTGAATTTCCCTCAGGTCACCGGAAAAATGGACGGATAGGAAAAGAAAGTAACTAAGGATTGAACATTATGGAAAAAATCATGATCCCGAAGTTTATTGACGAACCTCCTACGGTTCTTCTCTGGTCGGTGGATGAGATAGCACCGATTGCCGTGGGGCTTGTAATGGGGATGTTTCTCGGCAGGGCCCTTATTTTTACGGCTCTCGGGTTTGCGGTAACACATGTGTACAGGCGTTATGCGGATCGCAGTCAGGACGGTTTTCTCTGTCATCTGCTGTACTGGCACGGCTTCTGTTTCAGGGAGACGCGCACGGTGGTTAATCCCTTTATGCGTGACTGGTACTGACGGAACGTTCTGAAGTCGTCATTTCGGTTAGGAGAAAGCTAATAATGGATTTTCATAAGTATGTCGCATCATACATGGACCGTCGCCGGTTTGTTGCCGTGCTGGAGGCTGTCGTGGTCTGTCTGGTCATATCCAACTGCGTGCTGTCGTCCGTACTGCTCGGGCACAGGGATGCCGTGGTTCTGGTCCCGCCTCATCTTAATGATGAGGTGCGGGTTCTTGCGGACAGAAGCTCGGAGGGGTACATAAAGGCATGGGGACTCTTTCTCGGTGAACTCGTGGGAAACATCAGTCCCACGAATCTTAAATTCATTCAGAAATCACTGGAGCCGATGATTTCACCCCGGGTATACAGGCAGATTACCGACATTCTCAACATGCAGGCTGAGGAAATCATGGCCGATCACATCAGTATCACCTTTGAGCCCAAAACCGTCACCTATGAGAAGGAAACGGGACTGGTGTTCGTTACCGGGCAGACTCATGTTAAGGGGCCGACGGGGCCTGCCAGAAGCTTTCTCAGAACCTATGAGTTTCTGATTGAGCTGGAGGACTTCCGGCCGATGCTCACGTGGATGGAGATGTATGAGGGGAATCCGCATGATCTCAGCTTCAGAACAAAGGAGAAGGAAAGAAAGGCCAAAAGGAAGGTGAAGCATGAGGATGACTGAACCTTTGGGCACGAGGTGCAGGGAAGTGCCGGAAACGGCAGAGAATGCGGCTGAAAATAAGGCGGAACGCTTAAATGAAGAACGGGCATAAATTGATAAAAGGGATAAAAACAGGGAGTCTTTGAATAATGTTAATGTCAGGTTTAACGGAGAGAATGATGTGTATGGTTCGGGGAATCATGCTTATGCAGGCGGTTTTCCTGGCGTGGTTCGGTGTCACCGGAAATGCCATGGCAGTGGAAAGTCTGTCGGGAGATGACGGAGTGTATGAATTTCGAATCTCCGCGCATGATCTTAACTGCATAAGCTTTCCCTTTGAGAGCATCAGCATCAATACCGCCAGTGATGCGGAGATGGAGGTTAAAAACGGCAGTATCTACGTCATGCCGAATTCCGATGAACCGATAACGGTGTTTGTGACTCCTGCGGGAGTTGATGACTGGAATGCCATGTTAAGACTCATTCCCGCCGACATCAGACCGAGACACGTCAGGATTAACGTGGATGCCGCAATCGGCGGAAATGAAAACGGAAACGTAAACAGTCTTTCCGGGAAGTCCCGCAGTACTGATAAGAACCGTTACGAAAAAAATCCCTTATCTCATTACGGAGCGGTCGGGGTTAAAAGGGAGGCTAACCGGGAATTACGGACGGGAGCTCACGGTACGGATTTCGGCATTGAGCTTGTAAACGGATTTCGTGAAATCTGGAATCTTCTGTCATCACCTGATGAATATTCAGGTGATGCGGTCCCCGTCGACATTTCCCGTCTGAACCGCAGTGGCAGCTTCTGCGGTGTCGGAAATGAAAGAGTCGTCGACGGTTTTCTTGAAGGAGATCTTCTGTATCTTGCGCTTCTTGTAAGAGACTCATCCGGTAAAAGGGTGGAGTGCGGAAAGGACGTTCTGGGTTATGCCATGCTTAACACCATGACCACCTTCAGTGAGACCGACAGAATTCTGCTGATTGCTCTTCCCGCAGACTATGCCGGTGACGCGGAATGAGCGTTCCCGTGAAGCGGTTTAAAGGTGGATTAAGTGACGGATTGAGAGATACGGGATTTAAGTAATGGCTGAAAGAATTTCACCTAAATACAGAAAGTGGCTGGTATGGGGGCTCGGCATGGGAGCAGTTATGCTTGCCGTGGCTCTCACGGGGCCTAAAGAGGACAGGGACTCACACCGGACTGAAAAGGAAGTGCGACACGTGCTCACTGACTTTGACACCAGAAAGGTCGGAGTGGACAGTCTGGCGGCAAACATCAGACTTCTTCATGCGGAAAACAATAATCTGACAAGAGAAATCGGAAGTCTTAAGCATCAGCTTGAGCTTATCCGTAAAAACTCCGGACTTCTGGGAGCGGAGAGCTCCGGCAAAGGAAATGGAGATTCGGCGGCTAACGAGGAGATAAGAAATCTTCGTGAGGAACTGAAGCTCATAAAATCACTGCTGCCGAAGGAAATACAGCATATGAGAAAAAGGGCCGTGACATCAGACGGAGATGTTTCTTCCCCTGACTTCACCGCAAAAGGACAAAAGTCCCGGGGAACGGGAACTGGCGGTTATTCCCCGGGGTATAATGCCGAAGCTTCAGCAGGGAAGCCGGAATCCGTAACCGCCGGTTCCGGAAAACGTCGCATAAACTCTGCGGGAGATAACGGCGGTATGCGATACGGAACTGACAGACGGAGGGACCGGATTCCCGGAGCAAGACACATCAGAAGTCTTGCCGATGAAGGCTTTGCCAGAGTCTCCGATAAGAAGTCTGAGACCGGTGGTGCAACACCCGGCAACGGAGGCAGGGGATACTACATTCCCGCAGGCTCCGTCATGAGCGGTATTCTGCTGACAGGTCTTGATGCTCCGACCAGGGAGAATGCCCGGAATGATCCGTTTCCGGTTCTCATAAACATAGACAGGAATGCCATCCTTCCCAACGGCAGAAATTTTGATTTCAGGGAATGCTTCGTCATTGCCGCAGGCTTTGGAGACATGAGTTCGGAAAGGGTATATCTCCGTACCGAATCACTTAACTGTGTGGCTGAATCCGGAAGGGTACTGGAGGTGCCGCTTAACGGATATGCGGCAGGTGAGGACGGTAAGGCCGGCATCAGGGGCAGACTTGTCTCAAAGCAGGGCGTGCTTATAGCCAGATCACTTACCGCTGGATTTCTGGAGGGGCTTGCAGGTGCTTTTGACGTTTCGCCGGTTCCGGTGATAAATACATCCGGCACCTCCGGGAGCATGGAATACCAGAGCGTGTACAATTCAAGAGCCCTTCAGGGAGCTGCGGTAAGCGGCTCCTCCAAGGCTCTTGAAAGGATTGCGTCCTTCTATCTCAAGCTTGCCGAGGAGATGTTTCCGGTGCTTGAGGTTGATGCCGCAAGACGTGTGGATCTGATTCTGACAAAGGGCGTGAGCTTTGATTATTCGCTTGATGATTAAACAATCCGTAACCGCCATTGCGTTATTCCTCTGTATGTATGCTTCATCCCGTGCCGCATCGGAAGCGTTTATGGCCGATTCCGAGAGGGGATGGTTCTGGTATGAGGAACCTGTAGAGGAGGAACAGATTGAAGCTGCGGAATCTCCGGAATCTCCGGAATCGACGGCGGTAATCAGGGAGAATGCTCCGGAAGAGCATCAGACAGCCCCTGTCGTAAATAGGGAATATACAGACAGAAGCATAAAGGTGGCAGACATTGATGAAAGCAGCATGGATCGGTACATTGAAAGTCTTCCGAGAACTCCTGGAGGAGCGCTTTTTGCGAAGGACCTTAAGGAAATTCTGCCTAAATCACTGGAGCTCGCCGTGGATAATCCGTCTCCCGTAAATGTTCTTAGATATTTTACACTGCAGAGGATGACCATGAACAAGAGTGAAAATTTTGCGACTGAGTCGAGAAGGCTTGTAATGCTGAGTCCTGAGCTTGATGAAATGGGCGGAGCCGTAAGACCGCTGAAGCTTCGGGAGGAGGCGGAAAGGAAAGAGGAGCGGGAGGTTGGCTCCGTCCTTGCGGATCTCAGGAACAGGGTGATTCTTGTTTATGTTTATCAGGGCGGTTGTCCGTACTGCAGACAGGGAGTTTCCGAAATAAACATTCTTGCCGACGAAGGCTTCAGTGTGGTGGGCATCAGTCTTGACGGAATAATTCTTAATGAGCTTAAGGCCGTAAGCAATATTCATGAACCGTCAGCTGCTTCCTATTACGGTATCTCCTCGGTACCGGCGCTTCTTGCGGTGGATTCTGACGAACGTGGCGGTTCCGGTTACAGCGTGGTGATGTCGAACGGACTTCTGAACCTCAGTGAGATAAGGTTAAGACTTGCTGAAATCGGAAAATAGGGGATGCATCTTCATGCTTTTTTGTGGAGGTGTTGTACTTCATTTATGCGGCATAGTTTTTATCCGGAACATCAATCCTGTAGTTACATGGGTTATTAAAGATTTCTGCCATTCAGTTTTCTCCCGTTTGGGAAAATGAAGAGGGGAAGTCACAATGGACAGAAAACTGCGTTTTGCTGAAACGGAAATTGAAAAAGAGCAGAAACAGGAATTTGTGGGGGGGAGAATAAGAGCACTATGTGACCATGCAGGGGAATCGTGAATTCATGACAGAACCCGGAAAAGACATAAAAAAAACGCCCATCACCTGGCATTCAGGAAATGGGCGTTTGTGAGGGAGATTATATCAGAACGGTAAGCTTACTTTCCCTTAGTGGGAAAAAAACACTAAGGCCACCGCACTTGCGATCGTTACGAACATCGTAAGTGTAATTCCCCTAATTATGTTAAGCATGAGTTTCTGCTTATGAGTCAGTATCTGCTTTCCGCATTTACGGCAGGCAACGTGCTGTTCGGCACCATACCTCTTCCATGCATGGCTTCCGCAGACAGGACAGGGAATATCGTCTTCCGTACCGACAAGACAGTTCCACGCAGGATCCTTTTCGTTTTCGGAAACTACTTCAACTTCTTTTAACATTCAGAATTCCTGGACTTAGATGCTATTTCTTAGATACAGGTTCTGTGCTAATAAAGCAGAAACTCTTTTCACCAGATATCATTTTTTGTACGCTGATACGTTTTACGAGACGCTCTCCGGATACTACATACTGACCTTCGTTATACTGCTTCCAGTCATCGTTTTCTGTTCCAATTTCATAACGTACATCATAGTAGAGAGTCTTAAAGTCTACGTAAGCTGAATACTTAGATGCTGATTCTGATAAATGGAATTTACCCTTTACCGGATTAATGAGCTTATTTGCATAAGTTTCATTAGCTCTGGCTTGATTCTGTTCAGATTCTCTGCACATGGTGTCAAACTCAGTGTCTAGTGGGGTCAACAGGTTACACCCTGAAGTAGCTAAGGCTCCGATAATGCTGATTAAACTGATGATGAGGTGCTGTTTCTTCATAAATAATCCTTTATTTAGTCTTAAAATTGACAACATGAATTTTACAATTGCTTGATTTGTTTTAACAATTATAAAATCTTTTTTTACCACTGTTTTGTGAGACCAAACACGCAGTCTTTTAGTTTGTATTTGCACTTCCATGACTGCGTTTCTACAGCGGTAGCTAATTATAAAAGGTCTGCTTATGCGTCCTGCTTCTGACGTTGCTTAGCCTTTGACTGCTTCTGGTAAGACTTTTCAAAATCATCCTGAATGTATGAGAGAGTCATATCGAAACTCATATGAGGATCGTTAAGCTCAATTGTGGTATTTCCGTCTTTGAGCTTAAGAAGAGCATCGCCTACAAATGGCTTTACACTCTTAACAACTTTGTATTTCTTTTTAAGGCTCTTTGCGAGGTCATCGAATCTGTAATCACTGATGGTAAGCAGAACAGCTTCCAGCTTACCGTCTTTACTGAAGATGGCATCTCTTTCTGCGGGTTCAGGAGGAGATGGCCAGACGTGCCAGTCTTGAAACCAATGTGTTGAGACGCAGACAGTACAGTGGCAAGTATGCTCTTACAAACATTGTCTTCTGTGCTCATTGCGGGGAGGTTTTTCAGAGAACCCAGTGGAATATACGTGGAAATAGAAGAAATGTATGGCGATGCCTTTCTCGTCTTCAAAAGAAACGGTCTAAGATAGACTGCCCGGCGAGAACGGTAAATGAAACAGATCTTCACACAGTGGTACTGAAAGCCATCAATGAGGTCTACGCAAAACAGGATAATTTCCTGCCACAGCTAAAAGCCAATATTGCAAAAGTTCTTGGCATCAGTAATTTTAAGGCTGTTGCTGAAATTGATGAGAAAATCAATGAGAAGCAGCAGGAGATCATCAGACTGACCAAGGCTCGTCAGAACTGCGATGCTCTTGGCGATGAGGTTATTCGGCTTAGGGAAGAAAAGTATCGACTCCAGATCGATGATGCGAACAGAGAAGGTGCTCGAATAAGATTTGCAGAGATGGAATCATTCCTCTCCGGGCAGGGCCCTGAAGTTCAGGAGTATGATGATGCTTTGGTACGACGGCTTGTGGAGACCATCACTGTCTATGATGATCGCTTTAAGGTTAAGTTCAAGTCGGGCATCGAAATTGAAATTGCTGCGTAAGATAATGACAGTCGGACATAGTTCCGGCTGTTTTTGTTTTTATGTATTCAAATTTAATACGAGGTGATATGATTGCTGACACTTGTAGAAAATGACAGATATGTTCACTATGACACTATAATTAACGCATAGTTGGAATGTTTGTGTACACTTTTTCATGTGCAAATACTAAATATTTGATATAGAATCGATTATCTCCTTGCACACAGAGCTAGTCGCCCTCCTGTCTAAAGAATAGGCAATGCGTAAAACCCTTGATTTATAAGGGATTATACGATTTTTTGACTTGTGTGGTTGCCTGAAAAATACTGTATCTGTAATGTACATCCGACAGAGATACAGCTGAGGAAACATGTCAACACAATAGGGAGTGATGAGATTTGGGATTTTTAGTGTTATTACCGGGTGAATTTTTTAGGAATAAATGATGCGTAAAAAAACATTAGCGGTTATTATCGGTGCTGTTGGTCTAGCCGGATATTATGGCAACGTACTGTATAATAGGCTTGATCCGGTAAATCCTGTGCTAAATTCATCTCGATATATTACGGATGAACTCATATCTAAGATTATACATAATGTTATTAATTCTCTAACAATAAACTATGAGTTTACCAAATGTAGCTTTTTTAATCGTACAGAAGAGACTAATCCTTTTCAGATTGCCAATAGAAGGAAACCTTTGACCCACATCAGATTTAAAGTGATACTGACCCCAAAAGTACATTCTCTTGCATGTGCTTTTCAGGGAATGGAAAAATTGGAATTCGTGAATTTAGAGGATACTTCTAATGTAACGAATATGAGTTACATGTTCTTTAAAGCAAAATCCTTCAACCAGCCAATCGGTAGCTGGGATACTTCTAATGTTACGAAAATGACCGGGATGTTTGCGTTGGCTAAATCCTTCAACCAGCCAATCGATAATTGGAATACCTCAAATGTTACGGATATGAGTGAAATGTTCAAAGATGCTCAATCCTTCAATCAGCCAATCGATAACTGGAATACCTCGAAGGTTACGAATATGAAAGGAATGTTCAATGGCGCTGACGCCTATTCTCACCCTAAACCAAAAGGTGCTGAATAGGATATTAACGGTGGCATGTCATATTGATTTGATGATTTTTAGAGTTATTACCAGGTGAATTTTTTAGGGATAAATGATGCATAAAATAAAAACTTTAGCTGTTATTATCGGTGCCGTTATCGGGGCTGTTGGCATAGCAGGATATTATAATAAGTGTATGGCCTCTGAGCTTGATATTGTTCTTAATTCACCTGCCGATATAACTGATGAACTCATATCTAAGATTGCAGATAACAGTATCAATTCTCTGACAATAAACTATGAATTTACCAGATGTAAAAATGACAAAGAAAAACGGTATGAGTGGGAAAAGTTCAGACTTAAGAACAATCCTTTTTGGAGAGCAAATCAACAGAAAGCTCTGACAAATATCAGTTTTAAAGTTAAGTTGTCATCCAATGTACATTCGTTGGCTTGTGCTTTTTATGATATGAGAGAATTAGAATTCGTGAATTTGGAGGATACATCGAATGTCTCAGATATGGAGGGGATGTTTTATAATGCAGACTCCTTCAATCAGCCAATCGGCAATTGGAACACTTCAAACGTTACGAGTATGAAGGATATGTTCTATTCGGCTAAATCCTTTAACCAGCCAATAGGCAATTGGAATATATCGAAAGTTACAGATATGAATGGAATGTTTGGTGGTGCCAAAACCTTCAATCAACCAATCGACAAATGGGATACCTCGAATGTTACGAATATGAGTTCCATGTTTTATGGCGCTGACGCCTATTCTCACCCTAAACCAAGAGGTGCTAAATAGGAAATTAAAAAGGCAGACTACCGACGGCCTGCCTGATTCCCGTTAAACTAAGCTGGCTTTTAAAACACCTTTCTGAATAGGAATTTAATCATTTTCCAAAGCCATACATAGAAGTGTCGTGACCAATACAAACCATAGAGAGATAAAAACACAGACACATGAAACCAAAACTCATAGGGGCCACAATTTTTTAAAAACGCTTCAACATTTAGATCAAAAACGACAATATCATATATGTAAGCAAGAAACATTCCGATACACGTCCATGCGGGGAAGTCGATTATAAACCTGACTACCTTATCTACAAAGTTCGCTTCTTTCTCAGAAATACCGCCAAAGATTGGTGCAGGAATAAACATGGTCATCCCTCTCTCTAAATATCTAATACACTCTAATTTAATTATATATAAAAATTAGTTGGATTCAATAATTTTCGGAAGAAAAAGATCATAAGCGGTCTTTCTTAGATGATTCCCTCTGCCACATGACATGACGGCAGGAAGGGGAATTTAGGCTTCAATCTCTACGCTAAAGCCTGTCCTGAAGTCGAACAGCAGTCTGTCATCGAACACGGTGATTCTCTGCAGCCAGCGTCTGAGCATGAGCGCATCAGACTCGGTGAGAACCGTGCGCTGTCTGCTGATGTACTCCTTAAGCTCATCAGGGCAGAGTTCCAGAAGGGCGTTTTCAGGATCTTGTGTTTCATTAGGGCAGTCCTTATTCTGTCCCGCAAGAACCATGGTCTTACGCAGAAATTCAGTTCCTCCTGACCTTACGTCCTGCTGTTTATCAGTACTGACGTTCTTATTCTGCTCCTCTGTCTTTGACATGTTCTTCAGCAGTTCACTGAATGCCGAAAAGCAGGCCTTCTCAAGAACCTCTTCTCTAAGAGTCCTGGCACGGCACTTGATGCCTCGTGGCTCAATCCTTGAAATGCAGCGCCAGACGGTGGACTTGCAGCCGTTGTTGTCCCAGTGCAGTCTGCGGAAGACGTCTTTGCATCCCGCGCAGAACAGCAGATTCGCAAGACCGTGACGGCCGCGGTAGTGCCTTTTTCTGCCGTTTTCAGTAGTGAAGAAGCTTCGGCGGACATGCTCTTCCTGAACTTTGAGGAACACAGCTTTGGGAATGATCGGCTCATGGTTGTTCTCCACGTAGTACTGAGGCATTATGCCGTTGTTCCTAACCCTGGTTTTGGTGAGAAAGTCCACGGTGTAGGTCTTCTGGAGCAGGGCGTCTCCAATGTACTTCTCGTTGCTTAGGATCTTCCTGATGTTAGCGGTCCACCACTTTGTCCTTCCCGCTCCATTCAGTACGCCGTCACGCTCAAGTCCTCTTTTGATTTCAAGCAGGGGTCTGCCTTCAAGGTACTCACGGTAGATGCGTCTGACGATCTCGGCCTGTGGCGGGTCGATGATGAGATTGCCTTTCTCATCCTTGGTGTAGCCCAAAAAGTGATTGTGGTTTATCTGCACCTTTCCCTGTCTGTAGCGGTACTGAAGTCCCAGCTTAACGTTCTGACTTAATGACTGTGATTCCTGCTGGGCAAGGGAGGCCATTATAGTCAGCAGGATCTCTCCCTTGGCATCTAACGTGTTGATGGCCTCCTTCTCAAAAATGGTAAACCATATACCGAACCTCATCATCTCATTCCGATAAGTAAATACAGAGATTTTGAATATGGCGTTGATATCATGGAGAACATTGTGTCTCTTTGCAGTCATTGTCATAACCTTCTCCACTATGGCCGTTTCGAAGATAAAGAACCAATTCTGGAAAAGACAATATGAAACGACCTCCACGAATGAATGTAAATCGTGGATTTACCGTGTAAACTGTAGATGTTAATAAAACAGAAACGGATTTACCGCATACATTGAATGAATTTACTACATACATTGAATGAAGGTCGTTATGAATAAGATAATATATATTGGAATGGA
>Ga0256405_10003476_pt1 | contig 32310 bp, 33 predicted proteins | sample RumenRJG_02DNA_FD_189096 | JGI IMG/M metagenome (GOLD analysis project Ga0256405, IMG submission 189096) | Bovine rumen microbial communities from Lethbridge, Alberta, Canada - RJG_02 | ecosystem: Host-associated > Mammals > Digestive system > Stomach > Rumen | place: Canada: Alberta...
CTTGAGCGATTTATTTGCGTGTCCGGTCTGAGACCGAACCCACAAGTTATTGACAAACTTTTCAAAGAACTGGTTTTATTTACATCCAGAGCCGCCTAGGCCTGGGAACAAATTAACGAACTATTGAATGAGAAAAATTTGAAACCACAAATTAAAGTACTATGAATAAGTTTATTTTGTTTATTTTAATGAGTCTCTGTCCCATCGCGTTGATTGGGCAACAAGTAAAATCTATCTCTCTACAGAATGAGAGCACAAGATGTCAGTTGCATTTTACGGAGAAAACCGTATTTGTTGAGGACCAGCTGAAATCAATGGCACCTGTAGGATATACGGACAGCCTGTTTGTTTTTTTGAAGACGGGGGAATATCGACAATATTATTTTATCGCACACAGTGGACAATATGTTTCAGTCCCATTTTTCTGGGACGAATCGCTGGATTATCCTCTTTATGAGAATGGCGTAACTCTTAGTGCCGACCAGGAGGTTATAAGTCGAGACGGTAAAATACTGACACAAGTTCCACTTGTACATCGCCTTGCTGATTATTTCCAAGATGGTGTCACAACTATCTTTTGGAAAGTTTCAGAAAATTCTCAGATGTATAAGGCGGTTTATCTTTCTGGGCGCTTGGAGGTGATATATCCCAACTTGATTTTTGATGTTACTGAGCAGGATCAATTAATGAATCCCAGGCAACTCAAATGCGGTAGAAGAGCATATTTTGATTACGGGAAAAAACGATGGGGGTTTATTGACAAAGAGGGCAAAATCATAGTAGATGCTCAGTACCTTTCTGTTCATGATTATAGCGAAGGATATGCTGCCGTACAGGTGGATTCTGGAGCAAAGGAGCCACTTTGGGGCTTTATCGATGTCGCGGGCACGATGATAATCCAGCCGATGTTTTCTCGCGAGCCGAGTGATTTCATTGGCGGATATGCAATTGTTCGGAAAGTAGACGGTACCAGCTACCATATATCCCCCAGCGGAGATTTTACTGATGAGTGTTATTATTTGTATCCCATCATGGATGGATATTACCTCTGTTCTACCCGGTATGGAACTCTCCTAAAACAGAAAGAGGGAGGGAACGCTGTTAGATTGCTTGGGTTAACACCTGAATATTGCACATTTATTTTCGATGCCGAAGTCCCGCTAATTTACGAGTCCGTCGGCCGAACGGTCTACTCTGCAGATTGTCACCCTCTTCTCCGAAACGTGCGGCATATTGGTAAAGGATATTTTTATACCGAGCAAGTGCCGAAAGGTTACCGTAGCGCCATCTGCAAATATGATGGCGAGTGTATAATTGTTTTTAAGGAAGAAAATACTAATAGATTTTAGCGATATGAAAAAGATTTTACCTACTTGTTTGATTCTCGGTAGCTTATTACTGGCCTGCGATGGTGGCAATACCCCGAAAGAGAGTATTGACATGGATTACCTATTGGCGCGTAAAAGCGTTCGAAGCGGTTATACGGACTATTCTATTTACGTGTACGTTAATACGAAGGATGGATCGGAGTTGCCGGTTGAGGGGCACATTTCGCTGGGGACGCCTTTCAGTGACGGATTCTCCCTGGCAATTATACAGGACGAGAACACAAAACAGAAGTCCCTTCAGTATATTGAAAAAAACGGAAAGACGTTGAAGTCGGAAGCGACAGAAGACTTGTTCTCCGCAACTGTTTTCAACGAGGGAAGGGCATGGGCAACAAAGGTTGGCGAGTTCCCTGCAATCATCGACAAATCCGGAAAGCAAATAAAAATTGTTGAGTGTGATTATGCCTGGCCCTTTTCTGATGGTGTAGCGGTGACGAAGAGTTTCGATCAACTGACGATAGTGGATGTCAATGGAAAGGAGCTGGCAAGAATAGACGATAAGTACCAGCCATTATTCCCTCGTTTTTGCAATGGCGTGATGTTGGTCAAGAACACTGAAACCGGGCTATTTGGTGCAATTGACAAGAAAGGGGAAGAGGTCGTCCCCTGTATATATAAGCAAATTGGCGATTCTTATGACCCCATCAAGGCCTACACAATCATTATGGAAAATATGAATAAAGGGAAGTTGCTGGTGGCCGACGATAATGGCTGGGGTGCCGTCGATTTGAAGGGGAGGATACTCATTCCGACAAACTACTCGTATCTTTCGATAGACGAAGATCTTTATCTTTTCCAGGCGGGAGATTTATATGGATGGCTGAATGATAAAGGAAAGGTGATTATCGAGCCTATGTTTGTCCAGGCGCAGGCGTTCAATGGCGGAAAAATGGCTGGAGCGATGTCGGTTTTGAACGGGCAATATGTATATCAAGTCATTGATAGAAAAGGGAGGCCAGTTAATGATGAGGTTTATGAGAATATGATGGCGTTCTCAAAGCGGGGTACAGCTGTTGCGACGCCTTTTGGACGGGGAACAGGTTGGGGTGTTATTGACAGTAAGGGAAAGTGGCTTGTCGCACCGGAGCATGAAATATTATGGCCGATAGGAGATACTCCCATGTATGTATGTGAACTGGAGCGGGGTAAATATGGTATCATTGATGAGGCCGGTAAAATATGTGTCCCAGCAGCATACAGTTCAATCATCCTTCCGACAGCCTCTTTATATAGGGATAGTTTTTCCTATAGCAGAAGTACTATTGGACTGTATCGTCCTGCCGCCAGTGATGGTAGCTGGGTGGAAGAATAAAGTTAATATGCCTGTGTGACTATAAAAAAAGTTATGAGAGAAAAAGCCAAATATGTATCGCCTGAGAGCGATGTCCTAGAGTTCCGGCTCGAGGGGGTGATTGCCGCCAGTGGCCCTCTATTTAATGATCCGTTCAATCCGGAAATACCTTGGATCTTATAATAATGATGCGTATGAGAAAGATAATGATTATGCTGAGTGTAGTGCTTGCGCTCGTCGCTTGCAGTAAAGAAGCCTCGGTCAAGGATGCTTCTAATGGCGCCTCCAAACTTGTCATTAACATCACTGTAAACTATTCGGAAGTCACCAAGGCCGTGAAATCTGGCTGGGAAGAAGGGGACAAGGTATATATCTTCTTTGATGGCGTCACTGGTGCTAAGTATTTAGAACTCACCCGTGATGGGTCTGCGTGGACACATGAGTTGAAGGGTGGACTTTTGCTGTCCGATCTAAAAGAAAGTGGAGATAAGATGTACGGTGTATTCTTCCCTTATGAACAGCCTGTGATTGCAGCCGATGGTGATGAAATTACTTTTAAGACCGCAGCTGGACTAAGTATTTATACTTATTATATGACCGGTTCCGGAGAATATACAGTGAATAAATCTGCCGACATTGTAACCCTCGCCGGTTCGATGGAGATGTATAACCCTGACGGTTACGTGCAGTTCTACATCGATAAGGATGGTGATAAGTATAATTCTGATGGCAAATACAGACTTTCAGTGGAGGGCGTAAAACCCAGAGCTTGCGTTGAGTTCTCAACGTATTTCCACACATTTTCAACCAAAACACTGAGCTCTGCTCAGCCAATGTGGGGGTATAAATATGGGGACGGAGTTGCCTTTTCTGGCGTAATTGATGAAAGCTGGAGTAATGGTGAGAATGTTCACGAGATCTTCCTGTTTGATACCGAAGCGGCAGCGAAGGAGAGGATAGTTTTAGGTAAAACGCTCGCTTCACATGATGCTATTAAGTTGTCTGTGTCAAGTTGGAATTCTTATCCCTTTTATAATTCCTCCACAACAACAATAGGGGGGACCAAGTGGGGTAATAAGAATTTGGGCGGTTCGATGCGTTTTTCTTGGGGAGACATTATCCCTGCCTGGAATCGCGGTACGGATTATTCTTATTGGAATACGGCAGTATATGAGGCTTTGACTGTGGTGGAGACGGTTCCGAGTCTTACGGATGAATACGCCATATATGACATGGTCACGGCTTTTCTTGGCCCAGAGTGGAGATTGCCGACAAAAGACGAGTTTGTCGCATTGTGTAATGAACCCTGGCATTTTGAAGAGGACAATTCGTTGGTTGTGGGCTCTTTGGCATTCCCCGCAAGTGGTGAGTTACATGAGAATGGATATAGTTTACATTATTACAATTATAGAGGATTCTACTGGTCGTCTACCAGAGATCACCATCTTGCTCTTCACCCGTACTGTCTTATTTTCGCGCGGGATCAGTTTATCCATCCGGATGATTACGAGGACTATCGCTACGCAATGCCGGTCCGTCCGGTGCACAAGTAATCATGTAATATAGAAATTACTCAAGTTTCGCAAGTGATTTAGGCCGCCGCTGCGGCGAGGTCTAGCCGGTCGAAAGCCACTTCACTGCTTTGATTTGATGGTTGTTGTTTATTACGTTTTCAGTTAACTCGAACGGATCGCAAGAGATGAACTCCGCAATGACGTTGATGACCTTTATAATGAGTCCCCAGATTCTCTGGATGACGGTAAGTTCTACGGTTTCACCGGTCAGTTCAGTGAACAGGCTGCCAATGGTCTCGTACGATTCAAAGCGCATGACGGTCCCGAGTATATTGTACTGTATCATGCACAGGGACAGAGCCGCTATCTGCCCCGCGAAGTCCACACACTGGCATTTTCCCAAGTTCAGCAATCCCTTCATCTCTTTATGAGCCACTTCGATACACCATCTTCTGGCATACAGTTCAAAGGTCCGTTTGGCATCTATTCCCATGTCCGTCGTGATGAGGGCGTTCCAGGATCCGTTGCCCTTCTTGTAGAAGAACAGCTTGCCAAGGGCGCTGTCGGCATAGTCCGCCGCCGTCTTGACGGAGAAGAACGGCAGCAGGACAAGCGGTTTCACCAACTGAACGAAGGTGAACTTGCAGTTCGGATTCTTAACCGGACCCACCGTTTGGGCCTGTATGACGAGCTTATCCATCCGTTGCTTACCGCATTGACTGCCTTGCTGGAGTCATTATGTTTAAAAAAAGTCTTTGAGTTCAGAGATTATTTGTCTATTTTTGTTCATGGCTAAAGTGGACTATATTTGTGTTTGGCGATACTAGTATATTGATAATCAATGAATTATCAAACACCTTAGCCTTTATTTATTTTACCTATTTTTCACTTGCAAAACTTGAGTTACAAATAAAAACCATGAAACGTCTTCTTAAACCATCGTGGGTTCAGATTCTTGCCGGGGTGCTTCTCGTCATCGGAGCTGTTATGGGGATGCTTGAAAATAACATCATCGAAACCCTTATGCAGAACAAGGTCCCCTTTCTGACATCTGTACTTGTTGGGGAGAACCTTTCCTTGGCGCTTTTTTTATTGGGCTATATCCTCCTGCTGTTTGAAACACGGATTAAAGCAGTCCGGATATGCATGATACTCTCCATTTTATCTGTATTGATGCTGTCGTTGAGGGGATACCTGCTTTATTCAGATTATTCAGACACTAAGGTTTTTAACCATATGGCATGGATGCTCAGCGGTATGGTTTACAATTTCCTCGTTGTGTATATCATATCCATCCTGCTGAAACACAAGCCTATGACCAATACTGGCTGGATACATGTGATAGCGATTGTCATGATTATAAATAATGGGGAAGGACTAACCAGAATAGCTACGCAGTATGTGGATTTTGTTAAGGTAAATCTTGCCGACTTTGAGGGCTTCCCTTATTCGCTCTGGGTTAAATTCATTTTGACAGATATCTTGGGCACTATCGCTTATTACTATATGGCGACATCGGAGGTATTCCACAGGCATCGGCTCGACTATCCTTTGGATGTGGATGCTTCCAAAGTGTATTCTCCGTTTAATAAATGGATGCTTGCGGCTGTCGTGGTTCCCGTGGTCATTGCTGCTTCCCTTACAGTTGTTTATCTATTTTAACCCATTCGCTTATGTCTGTTCTTTCATCAATGCGAACTTTTCGCTCTATCGACTATGAAATTTGGCCCGATGCAGAGACCAATCCATATCTTGGAACGCTTGTTATCCTCCTGTCACTTTTGCTGGGAGCTTGCGTATCCGGTGGAAATACGTTGCATAAATGGTTCCATTGGGACACTACGCTGTCCATTTACAAAGCGGCTGCCGTCACAATCCTTGCCTATGGGGCCGTACTTGCCGAATCCATCATGGCAACCCAAAAGGGATGGGATGCGTTGCTTCGTTCTCTATTGTATTTTGGAGCTTGCGCTGTAAGTTTTGGACTCGGGTATCTGTTGGCGACCATTATCCTTGCTCTTATTGCTATTTATTTTGTAATTCAGGTGGTTATAGGCGGTGTTAACAGCAGCATAGATGATATGCTTCACCCTCATCACTCATCATCATCGGAATCATGGCGAGACTCTGAACCTGCGGAGAAGGTTAAATTGGAGGATGGAACTTGGCTTACCAAGGAAAACAGCGGCTGGCACGATGAATCCGGCCATGAATGGGAGGAGCGATACAAAGACAAATTTGAACGTAAATAATTGCGTATGGATATTATCGGCAAGGCATTCAACCCCGCCGGCGGCACGGAAAGGGCCGTGTGCACAAACATCGACGGCTGGATTAGCGGACTCATGGTCAAAGGGGAGGACGACGGCCTCTGGGGTCATTGCCTGCACAAGAACACCGGGACATCGATTATTCACTCTCGATAACGTGGTTGGAATGAAAAAAATGACTATCTTTGCACCGAATTAATTCAGAAAGACATGAATCTTAGAGACATCAAAAAAGACATTCAGTATGTGATTGGCGCTTTCATTGACGATTGCACCCTGTTCCTGAACATGAACCCCGGCAAGAACGCGGATGAAATCACAGGCCTCATTGACAAAGCCGTAGATCTGTACAATGACCTGCGTGACAAGGTGGTTAAGAGCGCCGGTGCAGAGAACCCCAAGCTTTGCTTCACCAGTATCCGCAAGGAACTGCTGGAAAAGACCGATGCACTGTACGATGAACTCAGCGAAAGCGTGAAGAAAGGCCTGGGCAAATAAGCCTCGCATACATAGAATAAATGAGCCGCAGAGAAGCTGCGGCTTATTTTGTTATGAGGGCGGTAGCCCACACCTCGCAGCCCTCGCAGCGGCCCACGAAGCCCAGGCGCTCGGTGGTGGTGGCCTTGACGGACACCCGGTCCTCCGTTACGCCCAGAATGCCGGCCAGTGTGCGGCGCATATCGGCAATGTGCGGTGCCAGTTTGGGCTTTTGCAGGGCGATGGTGACATCCACATTTCCAACGGCATACCCCTTCTCGTGCACCAATGCCACCACACGGCTCAGCAGCAGTTTGCTGTCCACGCCTTTCCACTCGTCGGAGGTGTCCGGGAAAAGATGGCCGATGTCTCCCAGGGCCAGGCAGCCCAGCAGGGCGTCGCACAGTGCATGGATGGCCACATCGCCGTCCGAGTGGGCCACAAAGCCGTTTTCCGAGGGAATGCGCACCCCTCCCAGCCACATGGGCAGGCCCGGGGCCAGGGCGTGTACGTCGTATCCGTTGCCAATTCTGATATCCATGGGCGCAAAGATACAAAAAATCCCGGACTGTAAAGCCCGGGATGTCATTCACAGGAAGCGGAAATTATTTCTGGATAGCGTCCTTCACAGCGTCGGCGGCGTTGTCAACGGCCTGCACGGCAGCGTCGGTAGCGGCGTCCTTGATTTCCTCGGCGGCGTTCTCCACGGCCTCCTTCACGGTCTTGGTGGAATCGCACTCGGCTTTGGTTTCTTCGCACTGCTCGGTGCAGGCTTCTTCACATTCTGCTTTCTTGGAGTTGTTGCATTCGCAACTTACAGCGGCGACCATCATGGCCACGACGGCTGCAGACATAAATACTTTTTTCATAGCGCTAATAATTAATAACTAACCAACTAATTAGTGGGAGCAAAGTTACGGCTTAAATTTGAGAAAGCAAAAGTATTTTTAAAAAAATGAACAATCAAAAGTTGAAAGTATAGCCAACCCCCAGGCTTACGCGGAACAAGTTGCTGTATGCTGCACTGAACAGCCGCGTTCCTTTTTTGTTGGTATCAATCTCGTATTCAGACAGATAGTCCAGCAGGAGATAGGGATTGAGCGTATGGTGCTTCCCCAGGTTCAGCTCCACGCCCAGTTCTCCGCGGTAGCGGTCATTGTACACGTGCGTGTAGCCCGCCGGCGTATAGGCATAATAGGTGGTGCCGTCCATTTTGGTCTTTGGACTGTCGTCGATGATGCTGCCCCAGGCGCCGTTCAACTGGGTACGAATCTCAAAGTTGGCGTACGGCTCCACCACTTTCCAGCCCTTGTACTTCACACCCAGGCGGCTGCGCAGGGCCACCTTGTTCCGGGGATCCTGGTAAATGTTCATGTCGGAATCGGCATTGTGGTCCATCTGCACACGTTCCCGCAGCGAGAATTGGACATCGCCCCAACGCACGATGCCGGTGACATCGGCAAAGAAACGGTGCTTGGGCGCCCAGAAGCCATAGTACTTGGCTGTGCTCTCGTCCGCCAGCTCAATCTCCTTCCCGTTTTTCCACGGGTTGATGAGCGTATAACCCACTCCCACTTTCAGGTATTTGATGGGCTTGTAGGAAAGGCCAACGGTGGTGCGCAGGCTGCCCAGGGCAGAGAAATTGTCATTGCTGCGAATCTCCTCCCCAACGGAAAGGTGGAGGCCCTTCACAATCTTGTAATCCGCCTCTACCGAAGCTCGTCCGGCGAAGCTGGCGCTCTGTGCCTGGGCCATGATACCTGCCAGCAGCGCTAAAACGGATAATGCTAATTTTTTCATCAGGCTACATAATCTTTTGCCCGGGTAACCATGTTCACGGAATTGGCTTCCCCCTTGGGCAGGTTATAATACACTTTGATAAAGGCGGAATCCTTCAGGAAATCCACATGGCCAATCTCCACGTTCTCCACCTTCACGCCCAGGCGTTTTTCCAGGTCGGCAATGAGTTCCGCGCGTTTTTCCGGGACGATGAGCTCAATACGGTCGTACAGCACCAGCTTGGTGGTGGTATGCCTGACCAGGCTCTCGCTTTCCAGCACCCATACCAGCAGGATGATGAGCGCATTTACCAGCGCCATCACAGCCACGCTGCCCCAGCTGATGACATAGTGCGGTGCGGCGGCCACATCCACCAGCTGATACACTGGTGCCAGGCCGTTGGCGGCGGCCAGGGCGATAATCACAAAGAGGTAGGTCATCTCGCGGATGGGCACCGTCTCCGTGCGGTAACGGATAACGCCAAAGATGGCAAACAGGCCCAGGGTGAGCCCCACGCCCACTTCCACATTGCCCATGATATAGAGCAGGATGAGCATGGCCGATGAGAAAACCATGAAGGTGAAGTAGTAGTCCCGGCGCTTGCTCTTCTTGTAATAGAAGCAGTGCACCAGGATCCAGCACACAAGGAGGTTCAGGGCAAAACGGATGCCCAGCTCAGCCACCTTCTGACCCACCGTCATCATGGCGTCGGTGATGGTCTGCACGTCCACGAGCAGGTCGTCGTTCACGTCCACGTCGCCAAAGGCTGCCGGGTCGTCCTGGGCAAAGCGGAATAATTTGTCGATAATCATATTGTAACTAATTTATTTCCAATGGTTTTTTCTATGAGTCGTACCTTGGGCTTAAACCGGCCGCTCTTGGCCCCGGGGTCCGTCAGGGTGAGTGCAATGCAGTATTTGCTTATGCGGACCGGCTTTACGCGGAGGTCCAGCAGAATTCTTTTCATCTGGCTGGCGGCGCGGCCGTCCTGTTTGAGCTCAATAATCACTGCGTTTTGCAGGGAAGTCTGCTTCCCGGTGCGGAAGTTCTTGAAACTGAGTAACGTGTCGATGGTGAGCCGTTCCGTCAGGGCTGGATTCACCAGCGTAATGCGCTGGAACAGCGTTTCCAGCACAGGGGAGAGCTCCGGCGCGGTGAACCAGGAATGCTCTGCCAGGTAGGTGCAGGCGGTGGCATCTGTCCTAAAATCCATGAGTTCCGCCGTGGGAATGCCCATACGCTTTTTCTTGGTGCGGCCCTTGTTGTTCTTCCGCTTGATTTCCAGGTAGGTGTCGCCGGAATTCACGTAGCTGCGGGTACGCACTTTCTGCCGCACCAGCCGCCGGTTGTGGTGGTCGTAGAACATCCTAAGCCCGGCTGTATCGTAATACACGGAGTCGTAGGGGCTTATCCGCATGTGCTCGGTCACCAGCACCCGGTAGCCGGCCTGGGCGGCTCTGTCCAGGATTCGGAGCAGCGTAGCCTCGTCCGTCAGGTACTTGGAGTCTATCCGGTTCATCAGTTTGATGCCGTCCATTTCCTTCAGCGTGATGGGAGAGAGCGCCTCCAGCGGTTCCGCAAAGGATATGTGCTTACTCTCCGGCATCCTGTGCAAGATATTCGTAGTGCTTGATGCTCAGGAGTTTTCCCTTGGCGTTGTAGGTGTACTGCACCTTCTTTTTCCCGAACTGGTTCCACTCGAAGGTTTTGTACGTCTGCAGCCGGTTGTGGTTGTCATACACCAGCTCGCGGGACACCTTGCCGTCTGGCCCGTACTCAAAGCGCTTACGCCACTTCTGGCCGTCGCTGCCGTACTCGGTCTCTTCCATTTTCTTGCCTTCCGGGGAGAAAGTAGTAACGTGGTCCAGGACTTTGTTGCCGCCTTTGGGGTCGGTGTTCCATTCCTTGATCACCAGGTTTTTCTTGTTCATTTTCTGCGGCTCCTGGGCCCCTGCTGCCGGAAGGAGCAGCAGGGCCCATGCCGCTATGAGAATCAGTCGTTTCATAACAAATACAAATGTAGTATTTTTTTCATTACCAACCATGTCCGCCTCCGGGACGTCCGCCTCCGGGGCCGCCGCCCTGATTGCCACCGCCACTATAACTGCTCAGGCTCACGGACGTGCCGCCGGAGATGCCGGAAGTGGCCCAAACGCCGTTGCAATAGGTGGTGCTGCCCACGCTCACGCCCTTGTAGCCGCTGCTCAGCGACGGGGCGCTCACGGCAAAGCTGGATGCACCGGACGGCGCCTTGAAGGCCGCAATGAACGAACTGCCGTTCCACAGGGCGTTCCAGGCATTGGCCGTGCCGCTCATGCTGTACACGGTCTGCGAGGCAGAATATCCGCTTTCCAGGCCACCGTAGGCCACCACTGTTGCGCCGCTGTAGATGTACAGCTTGTACCCGCCTTCGGTGTTGGCGTCCAGCGCCACCTCCGGGCTGCCCTTGGTAGTGACGGCAAACACATACCCGCCGGAAATCTTCATGTCGCAGTTGGTGTCTATAGCGTCGTTGGCCGTGGAATGGCCGTACACATAGCCGCCGCTGATGTTCATCTCGCCCTGGCTGTTGATGGCATCGTCTCCGGTAGAATAGGCGTAAACGCTGCCATTGGTGATGGTGAGCTTGCCCTTGGTCTCGATGGTCTCGCTCTTGGACGTATTGGCAATGATGCTGCCGCCGCTTACCACCAGGTTGCCGCCGTACACATAGTTGCGGCCGCTGCCTTCCTTGAAACCAATCTTGATGGCCTTGGTGGACACGTCGTTGGACTCGCTGCCGGAGGTCTTGATGGTGAGGGTGCCACCGCTGATGTAGCTGTCGGAGAGGCTTCCGTTGGTGGTGTAGTAGCTGTAGTTGCCCGCACGGACGCCCTTGCCACCGGCGCCGGTGTTGGTGATGGTCACCGTGCCACCTGTCATGCCAAAGTAGTTGTCGGCCTTGATGCCGGCGGAGGATTTGTATTCTGCGTCTTCGCTGTCATAGGCGGTGCCGCCGCTTACTTTTATGGTAGTGGCACCGCCGTTGAACAGCACCAGGCTGTCGGAGGCCACGCCTTTTTTCATGGCTGCACTGGCCGTGGCTTCCAGGACGCCGTCCGACACAATCACGGCATCCTTACCCCGCACGGCGTGACCGGCGGTGGAGGTGACCTTTACGGTAGGGGATGCCACAAAGTGGAGGTAGTCGTCGGAGACAATACCGCTTTTGCCCTTGGCGCTCACGGTGAGGCTGCCGTCTCCACTGAAGATAAGCTGCCCTTCAGAAAAGAAAGCGGCCTTCTCGTCCTCGTCCGAGGGCGTAGCGGTATAGGAACTGCCGTCGGCCAGGGTGTTGGTGCCGCCAACCACCACAAAGCAGCGCTTTTTCCCCTGGTTGTTGATGGCTGCACCGTTGGGATTGGTAAGGGACAGGTTGTTGAGAACAATAGCCTGCTTGTTGTTGGAATACACTTTGAAATAACCGTCGGTGGCGCTGCCGGAAAGTTCGTAGCGCACTTTTTCGGAGGTGGTGGTGTTGTCTGCGGTGACCTTGTTGCCGCTCACGGACACAATGCCGTGGGCATCTCCGGAAACGCTGGCCGTTCCGCCCGCGTTAAAAGTAATGGTAATGGTACGGTCGAAATTGGTGTTGGCAATGAAGTCTTCCTGGTCTTCCGTCACGTTCAGGGTACTCACGCCGCTGACTCCGGAACTGGAGCCGGAGCCATAGTCTGCACTGTTGTTCACGCTCTCTTTCGAGCAGCCCGTTCCTGCCGCCAGCAGGATAGCGAGCCCAATCATAGCCTTCTTCATAGTACACGTCGTTTATGGGTTGCACAAAGCAAATTTCGCCACAATATTGGCAAAATTGCTGCCACAAACGGACAGTTTCAGCGAACGGGCGGTTTTTTTCAGCGAACAGGCTACTTTTCGGCCAGGAATTTACGGAAAGCGGGCCGATAACTCTCGCCGACGGGCAAGGTGGTGACGGGCGCCTCCAGCACGACGGAAGAGGCATTGGCCTGGCGGATGCGGTTCAGGGCGATGATGTAGGAACGGTGGATGCGCATGAACTTGTCAGCAGGAAGTTCCTCTACCAGCCGCTTGAGGCTGTAAAGTACCACCAGCGGATCCGCCTGGCTGTCCAGGTAGATTTTCACGTATTCGCTCATGCTCTCGATATAGCGGATATCGTCCAGTTGGATGGTCACCGTTTTGTAGTCGGACTTGAAGCTGATGCTGGTGGGGGCCTCTGTCTGTACTTGTACAGGGGTATCCGACTCCGGTGGTAAAGACGGAGCAAGCGCCGGCTTGGTTTTCCGGAGCAGATAGGTGGCTGCGACCAGACAAAGGGTCATTAACATGGCCAGGATACTTCCCACCACCATTTTCCATTCCGGTTTGAGGGGAGGCCGATGGTCCGCGGGCTCGTCGAAAAACGGCTCTGGCGGCGGTCCGCCAGGGAAGTCCTGAAACATTTCCGGCCCTTCCGGCGGCGGCCCCGGAGGCCCCATGGGCGGGCGGTCCAAAAACAACCATACGGCCACTGCCAGCAGCGCCAGCGCAACCGCAAGAAGGGAAAAAGCTATCTGTTTCCGTTTAGACACGATTGCAAAGATAAGAAAAAAATGCGGTACTCCACGTGTGGGAGGCGCCTGTAAAAATAGACGTTCCCCAGATGATTGCCCTGGAGAACGTCCAAATTACCGTTTTCTAAAACTTATTTCCCGGCAAGGTGTTTCTCCCAGGCCCAGGCGGCCTTGAGGGTTTCTTCCACCGTGCGGGTGGCTTTCCAGCCCATCTCGGTACATGCCAGCGTAGGGTCTGCCCAGATGGCGGTGACGTCACCGGCGCGGCGCGGGGCAAACTTGTAGTTGAGCTTGATCCCGTTCACTTTCTCGAAGGCGTTTACCAGTTCCAGCACGCTCACGGGGCGGCCGGTGCCCACGTTGAAGGTCTCGCAGTCCTGCTTCATCTTGCCTTCCATCATGCGGGTGACGGCGAACACGTGCGCCTTGGCCAGGTCCACAATGTCAATGTAGTCCCGCTGGCAGGTGCCGTCCGGCGTGGGATAGTCGTTGCCAAAAATGCTCAGGCATTCGCGTTTGCCGATGGCAGTCTGTGTGATGAAGGGCACCAGGTTGTTGGGAACGCCGCGCGGCAGTTCGCCAATCAGGGCGCTGGGATGTGCACCGATGGGGTTGAAGTAGCGCAGCAGGATGCCCTTGATGGCGCCGCCGCTGGCCTTCACGGTGTCCCGCAGGATGTCCTCGCACATGGTCTTGGTGTTGCCGTACGGCGAGGTGGCCGGTTTGCGCGGGGTGTCCTCGGTTACGGGCACGCTGTCGGGCTCGCCATATACGGTGGCCGATGAAGAGAACAGTACATTGCAGCCGCCTTTTTCCTGGGCGGCCTCCAGCACGTTCAGGAAGCTGGTGAGGTTGTTCTTATAGTATTTCAGGGGCTTGGCCACCGATTCTCCCACCGCCTTGAAGGCGGCAAAGTGAATGACTGCGTCGATGGGATATTTGGCGAAAAGGGCCCTTACGGCAGCCGCGTCGCAAAAATCCATCACTTCCAGCGGAATGTCTTCCCGGCCGGTGATTTTTTTAACGCCCTCGTAGCAGGTGCGGTCGCAATTGGAAAAATTGTCGGCCACTACTACGTCATAGCCTGCCTCAATGAGCTCTACCGTTACATGGCTGCCGATAAACCCGGCGCCACCCGATACCAGTACTGTTTTTTTCATATTCTATGGTGTTTTATATGTTCTTCGTTTTTCCCTTTCCAGATATTTCATGAAGCGGCGGCGTTCTTTCTCTGCCTGTCGTGCCAGTTTCCGCAAGGCTTTCAGTTTTTTCGCCCGCTCCCTGTCCAGCTTTCGCTGGGCTTTGGCGGCCTGCTTCTCTGCGTAAATGCGGTCTTCCTCGGCCCATTTGGCCTCCCGCTCCGCCTGTTTGGCGGCCTTCCGCGCGGCTTTCTCCCTGGCTTTGGCCTCCGCCTTCAGCTGTTTTTCCGTCTTCTGTACGGCCGGTGCAGCCGCCAGTGAATCTGCGGGATTGGCCGCGGTCAGGCTGTCCGTTGGGGGTACAATGGGCGGAACGGCCAAAGAGTCCGTGACAACAGTTGTCAGGGAATCCTTGGGGGCGGCCAGCGTGTCCGGCAGGGTTTTCACCAGGGTGGTGTCTCCGTTGGCGCGGGCCAGGGAATCCTGTTCACGCTGACGTGCCCGTTCGCGGACCACCTGGAGCGAGTCGCGGATGGTAATGTCGCGGTAAATCTTTTTCACGTGCCCGGGGAAGTAGTCTTCCGTCTGTTTGAACTGGGTATGCGGCCGGGCCAGGTAAGCCGTCCGTTCACTCCGCCTTGGGGTTAACGAGGTGACATCCAGCGGCGAAGCCGGACGGCGTTCCGGGTCCCAGCGGAATCCCTTGAGGGTTTTGTCCTCTTCCGGCAGCTGCACGGTGGGATACCCGTCGTTCTTGGGATTGTCGTAATAATAAATCCTTTCAATGTCGCCATCCTTGAACGTGGCGTAAATCATCTTGGACTCCACTTTGTTCACGGTGGCCAGCGCACCCTTTTCTTCCAGGTAAAAGATGGAAGAGGCGCCCCCCAGGGCGTCGAAACGGGTGAGTGCATGGGTGGAGTCAAAATAGGCTACCATCTCCGTGCCGCGGATTTGGTCGTAGGCGTGCGGGGCCTCCTCGATGGTGATGAAGGCATTGGACAGCAGGTGGGCCTTTTCCATCTGCTTGTTCTTGATGACCATGTAAATGCTGTCGGCCGCATATTGCCGGTTGCCCTCATTGTAGAAAATGGGGTTCTGGTAGAGGCGTACCAGGGAATCCAGGTCTGAATAGGTCAGCGAATCCGCGGCCATCTGCATGTCCCGGCGGAACAGGCGTACGTGCTTGGAGCCCCAGATAAAGTTCACCTTGGTGGTATCCTTGGGCGCCGGCAGGGTGTCCACGGGCGTTTTCACGGCTACCGTGTCGGCCGGGGTACCCAATGTATCCGCGGGGGCAGGAGGGGCTGTCGGGGTTTCTGCCGGAGGCATTACGGGTTTGTCTGCCGGCTTGTCCCCCGGCTTTTTCCCTGCTTTCTGGCTCTGGACGGGTGGTTCGGGCGGGCGGTTCGGGTCATTCTTGGCGGCTTCTTCGGCCGCTTTCGCCGCTTCTTCCGCCGCCTTCTTGCGGTATTCCATGACGGGGTCGCCGCCAATGTCTTTCAAACGCTGCAGGGCGTCTTTTTCCCAAGATTCGGGGATGTCGCATTTGGGGATGCCCCGCATCAGGAGAATATCGGCCCCCAGGTACAGCGTGTCCCGTTTCCCTTTTTCCTCGGTGATGGACATGATGGCCGGCTCCCGCGTCATGCGCATCTGTGACAGGGAGTCCGTGTATTGGAAGCGGCCTGCCAGGGCGTAAGCATTGCGGGTGGTATCCATCAGCTCCACGTTCCCCAGCATGTCGGCATCCTTGATGTCCCTATAGTAATATAAGGAGTCCGACCAAGTTTCCTGGTCCTGCGTAAGCACGTGGACGTTGCGCCGGAAGAAAAAGAGCTCTTTCTCGCGGTTGTACCAGCCGTCATTGGCGCTGAGCATCTTGTCGTCCTGCCACATGTCGGTGGCAAAGCCAAAGTAGGCGGTGGAAAGGTCGCTGCGGTACTCCAGGCGCGAGGTTTTGATGAACGTGGTGTCCAGGTACATGTTCACCTGGTCGTTGAACACAAAGAGGTGGGCCTTGGAGTCATAGGTGCCGTACAGGCTTTCAATGAGCTGTCCGTCTTTGTCGCGCATGGCGCCGCCGTCCTGGAAAATGGCCACGGAGTCCTTGGTGTTGTAGTCCAGATAGCGGGTGCGCAGGGTGTTGTGGTCTTTGTCCTCCAGCTGCACCAGGGCGCCCCGGAACCTGGCCAGGTTGTCGTCCACCACATATTGCAGGGTTTCGCTGCTCAGCTGTGTCTGTTCCTGGATGATGCGCACGTTGCCCATGGCGTCGATAATGTTGGTGTTCACGTTCCACAGGGCGGAGTCGCACAGCAGGTAGGTGTCGTTGTGCAGGAAACGGGCCGGGCCGGTTACCTTGCGGTAACTTTCACCATCATCTTTTTCGATGAGCTGGGCACTCTGGGCGCTCAGCAGCCGCACCTTCCCGTCGTCTTTTTTCTCCTGGGCATGCAGGGGGAACGCTGCTGTCAGGGCCGACAGCAAGCAACAGATGGTATGAACGGGCCTGAGGCGCACTATTTGCGGGCGTTCCAAATGGCCCGGGAGAATTCACAGTCGTGAAAGAGCGGGTCGATGATAATGTAGGTGTCCTTCACCTTCTTTTCCAGGAAGGCATCCACGGCCTCCTGCTGCTTGATCTGCTGCACTTTCTCCTGAATCTGGGTGTAGTCGTGCTCGAAGGTGGCTGTATGGGCCGGGACAATCTTGTCGATCCGGATAATCTTGTAAACGAGGTTGCCGGAACGGCCCTGCAGATACCCTTCGTTGTCTAAGGACTCCACCGGCTCGGAGATTTCTCCCACCTTCAGGTCCTTGATGGCGGCGTAGTCGGCCGGTTTCAGCTGGTCAATCTCAAAGTAGGAGGAACCGGTGGCCGGGTCTGCCATCTGGCCGCCGTTGGTACGGGTGGCCGGGTCCTCGGAGAAAAAGCGGGCAGCCATCTCGAAGCTGATTTCCCCTTCCTGGATTTTGCTGCGCAGGCTGTCCAGCCGGTGGAAGGCTTTTTCGCGGTCCTCGGCCGTATATTGCGGTTTTATGAGGATGTGGCGGGCGTTGAACATGTCGCCTTTCTTCTCGATGACCTCAATGATGTGGAAGCCGTCCGGGGTTTCCACTATCTGGGAGATGGTGCCGGGACGCAGGGCCATGGCGGCATCGGAGAAGGCCGGCCAGAAAATGGATTTGGAAGCCAGCCCCAGTTCCCCGCCGCGCCGGGCGCTGCCGGGATCCTCGGAGTAAATGCGGGCCAGGGTGGAGAATTTTTCCCCGTTCATGATGCGTTCACGCAGGCTCAGCAGCTTTTCCTTGACGGCCAGGGCCGCCTGCTCGCGGTTGGGGTAGATGCAAATCTGGCGCAGCTGGTATTTTACCGGCACCACCGGAAGGTCTTCCGGGTCCGTGGCGTCCATGTATTGTTTGACATCGTAAGGGGTCACTTCCGCCGTCTTGCCTGCGATTTCCATGCGCTCCTGCTCCGTAAGGCTTTGCTCCTCAAGCGTTTTCTGCCATTCCTGGCGGAGCTTGTACAACGGTTTCCCAAAGTATTTCTCCACTTCTTCGTCTCCGCCCAGCTGGGTGCGGAACCAGTCCAGCCTTTGGGTCAGGTTGCCCTGTACCATGTCGTTGTTCACCGTGAGCGAGTCTATCCGGGCCTGCATCAGGAAAATCTTGGCATCCAGCATGTTTTCCAGCACCTCGCAGCGCATGTCGCGGTCCGAATTGACGCCGCTGGCACGCATCTGCTGTACCTCTGCTTCCACGTCGGAGAGAAGGAGGGTTTCTCCTCCCACCACGGCCACCGTTTTGTCCACGATACCTTTATACTTTTGTGCGCTCAGCGTAAAACAGGCCAATAAGGCTGCGGCAGACAGGAAAATATGTTTCATACTTAATAAATTACCAGTTTGTTGTTCTTTCGGGCATCTTGCAGCACGTCCTGCTCCAGGCGCTGCTCCAGTTCATGTTTCCGGCTGCTTAGGACAAGATCCCGGATGCGGGGTTTGCAGTATTCCAGCGGTGCGGTTTTTCCTGCGGAGACCCACTCCACCAGGTAGGCCAGATGCAGGACGTTGTTCTCGTCGGTCCATTCCACGAACTGTCCTTTCAGGGAGGACATCATGGTACTGTAATCCATGCCCAGCTCCTGGGCCAGGAGAAGGGCGTCCGTCCAGGTGTCTGCGGCATCCATGTATTTGATGGCGCTGGTGGCCGACAGGTTGGCGGCTTCGACGGCGCTTTCTTCGTCCTCTGCGGAGATGAGTTTGCGCAAGGTTTTCAGGCTTTTGGAGCCGGCCGGGAGAATCAGGTAGCGGGCTTTTACCACAGGCCGCTCCAGGCGGAATTTCCCAAGGTTGTCATTGTAGTATCGGGCCATTTCCTCGTCTGTGACCAGGGTGTCCAGCCGCTGCTCGATGTAACGCTGCTCGTAACGGTATTTGAGCAGGGTGCGGCGGTAGTCTTCCAGTTCTGCCGATACGTCTTTGTCCGCTTCCGAAAGCTGCTCTTCCGCCATGTCCAGCAGCAGAAGGTCTTCCGCCCAGGCGTTGATGTACCGATGCGCCAGGTTGATGCTGTCTTCCCGGGACACCCCGGAGGGAATATAGCTTTCCAATTGCGTGCGGTGCAGCTTGTGCGAGCCGGCGCGGGCCACGACCTCTCCGCGAAGCAGTTCGCTGGCGGTATCGGCAATGGTGGTGGCTACCTTGCAGGAGGTGGCCGCCACAAGTAAAGCCGCTATGTACACGTACTTGCGCATATATCTTGCAAAGATACTAAATTTCTTCCATTAGCAACTTCAACAAGCGGGCCAAAACCATGCGGACCTCCGAGGCTTTGGCGGTGGTGTGGTTGGTCATGATGGAAAGGGTGACGGCGGGTGTGCCGTCAGGGGCAAGAATATAGCCGGAATAACACAGGACGCCGTCCATGGAACCGCTCTTGATGCGGATGCGCTCACGGCCTGCTACGCCGGGCAACAGGGCCCCCAGGGTGCCCTCGCCGGGGTGGGGAAGCGAGGCCAGAAAGGCGTCGAAGGCAGGACTCTGCCGCAGGGTCTGCAGATACTCCACCATCCATTCCGGCGAAACGTAATTCATGCGGGACAGCCCGCAGCCGTCCACCTGCCGCAGGCCTTCCGGCGCAACGCCCAGTTCCAGCAAAACTTGCCGTTGGGCTACCAGACAACTGTCGAACAGGGCTATCCCGGTGCGGTCTTCGCCCATGGCGCGGAACAGCGCCTCCGCATAGAAATTGTCGCTGCGCACGTTGGTGATGCGGGCGATGGCGGCTATCGGGGCCGATGTCGTCTCTCCCAGCACAAGCGGCTTGCCGGCCTTGTCTTCGGCCACGAAGCCCCCGTTGCGGATGTATCCGCTGCGGTCCACATCGGCATAGCCGCCGGTGACTTCCCAGCCGGTTTCCTGCAGATTTTTCCAGAAATAGTAGGCGCAGGTAAGGGCCCCGAACTTGTTGGCGAAATGTTCCGTCTTGGGTTTGCGGTCCGTGGCGAAGGAGCCGCGCAGCTCTGCATAGGGCGCCAGGTCCGTGGTGTACAGGTACAGGCTGTTGCCCGTGCCGGCCGGCCCGGTGACGCTGTAATTCCGAAAATGCAGCCACGGGGTTTCCGGGTAGGTCTGTTGCACCTGTACCGGCTCACCGGGCGCCGCCGCCTGTACGTCCAGGTCCAGGGCATTGGCATAGAAACTGAGCGCGCTGGTCCCGGTTCCGTAATATGTGCCAATGTCATCGAATCCCCAGCTGGGGTGCTCAAGGTTGCCTTCGTAGGCGCTTCCGTCGCCTACAATCCGGCCATGGACGGCGTGGATGCCCGCCTCTTTGAGCAGGGCTTTCCACTGCCGGAAGAGGCGGCCGCTTTCCACGGCAATGCTGTCCCGGGTGCCCAGGGTGGGGTCTCCGTGGCCGATGATATAGACGTCGCCCTCCAGCACGCCGTCTTTGATTTCGCCGGTGTAGCCCAGCTGGGTGCGGAAGCGCCCGTCCGGGCCAAAGTAGTGCAGGGCCGTTCCGGTGGTGACCAGCTTCAGGTTGGAGGCCGGCACCATGCGCCTGCCCGGGTTCAGGCTGGCCAGGGTGCGCCCGTCCTGGTCCACGGCCAAAACACCCCAGACGGCATCCTTGAGGACACCGCTCCGGGATTGGCTATTAACGTATTGCTGCGCCGGTGTCTGCGCGTGTAGGACGGCAGACACCCATATCGTCAGGAGAAGAATGCGCTTTTTCAGAGGCGTTGAGTTACTTGGTGCCGAAGATACGGTCGCCGGCGTCTCCCAAACCGGGAACAATGTAGGCGTTCTCGTTCAGGCGTTCATCCACGGCGGCCACATAGATGTCCACGTCCGGATGTTCTTTCTGCACTTTGGCAATGCCTTCCGGAGCCGCTACCAGGCACATGAGGCGAATGTTCTTGCAACCACGTTCCTTGAGCATGGCAATGCCGTCGCAGGCGCTGCCGCCGGTTGCCAGCATGGGGTCCGTGAGGATGACCAGGCGGTCTTCGATGTCCTTGGGCAGTTTGCAGAAGTAAACCACCGGTTTGTGCGTTTCCTCGTCCCGGTACAGGCCGATATGGCCCACCCTGGCCACGGGCAACAGGCTCAGCAGGCCGTCCACCATGCCCATGCCGGCGCGCAGGATGGGGACGATGGCCAGCTTGCGGCCGCTTACGCGCTTGGCAATCATGGGGCAGATGGGCGTTTCAATGGGCACATCTTCCAGGGCGATGTCCCGCGTGAGCTCATATCCCATGAGCAGGGCAATTTCTTTCAGAAGTTCGCGGAAATCCTTGGAACCGGTTTCCTTCATACGCATGATCGTGAGCTTGTGCTGGACCATGGGGTGGTTGATAACATGGAGTTGACTCATAGTATTGTTAATGGTTCAATCGTTCAAAGTTACGGATTTGGGCTGACTTTCGCAAAAGAAATGCTAACTTTGCGCCCATGAAAAAACTTGTGATTCTGGATTTCGACGGCACGCTGGCCGATACCCGTGAGCTGATTATCCGCACCAGCGAGGAGGCCATGCGCCGCATGGGCTACCCTGTACAGGACGAAGAAACCATCGCCGCCACCATCGGCCTTATCCTGGAGGAGGGCCTGCTGCAAATGTATCCGGACCTGCCCCGGGAGACGCTGCCCGTCTGGGTGAAGACCTACCGGGAAATCTTCGAGGAGCTGCGCCTGCAAATTGTACCGGGCGTCTTTCCTCAGGTGCGGGAGACGCTGGCGGCACTGTCCGGGAAGGGCGTTACGCTCAGCGTGGCATCGTCCCGGAAATCCAATTCCCTGCACGACTTCCTGGAGAGCATGGGCCTGAGCCAATATATTTCGTATGTGCTTGGTGCCGATGATGTTTCGCGAGCCAAGCCGCATCCGGAACCGGTGCTCAAAACCTTGCAGGAACTGGGCGTTCCGGCTACGGAAGCGATGGTGGTGGGCGACATGCCCGTGGATATTCAGATGGGGTTGGGTGCGGGCGCCTGGACCTGTGGCGTTACGTACGGCAACTCCAACCGCGAGGCGCTGTTCGCCGCGGGTGCGCATTATGTCATTGACCGGTTCGGAGAGTTGTTGTCCCTGATTTAGCGGAGGTCGCCCAAGTCCGGATTGGTGAACCATTCCTGCAGTTTGAGCTGGGCCTTTGCCTTGATGTCCGGGGTGATGGCCGTGGCTACGTAGGTGACGGCGGCCACCAGCGCGGCCCAGTCGTCCACCATACCGGTGAAGGGGAAGAAGTCCGGAATCAGGTCCACAGGCAGGATAAAGTAGCCCAGGGCGCCGGCTATCACCGCCTTGTACTTGGCCGGGGTGTTCTCGTCCGTGAAGGTGTAGTACAGCACCAGGGCGTAATAAATCATCTTGGAGCCCACCTTGTAGGCCATCCGGCGCAGCTTTTTCCAGAAGTCCCTGTCGTTGAAGTTCTTCTTGTACTGCGTGAGCTCCTGGGAGGTAAATTCCTTGTTATTCTCCATCGTCAGTGAGGTCGATTATGTCCTTGAGCAGGGCGTTGAAGTCTATGCAGCGCTTGGGTGAGTACCCCAGCACCACCACTACCAGGTCCTTGGACGGAATCATGTAAATTTGCTGGCCGTCGTGGCCGTTGCAGGAGAACATGTCTTCCGGGACGTCCGGGCACACCTTGCAGCGGTTAAGCCAGAAGAAGGCGCCGTAGCGGCCCTCGCTCCCGGAGGCAGGCGTCACGGTGTAGTCCACCCAGCCTTCCGGCAGGATGCGCCGGCCGCCAGCGCAGCCATCGTCCAGATACATTTGGCCAAAACGGGCGAAGTCCCGGGCGGTAATATAAAGGTAAGAGGAGCCCACCGGGGTGCCGCTCATGTCCGGCTCAAAGTACGGATTGTCTATGCGCAGCGGGCCAAAGAGGCGTTCCCGCTGGTAGGTGAGGAAGGCCTGGTCGCTGGGGAACTTACTGCGGAGGTAGCGCATCACAATGTTGGTGGTGCCGCTGGAATAGTACCAGAAGGTGCCGGGGGTGTGCTCCAGCGGTTTGTTCAGGGCGTAGAGGCCCATGTCTTCCTCCCGGTGCAGCATGAGGTTCACGTCCGAGCGGTTGCCGTAGTCCTCGTTCCACGCCAGGCCGCTCTGCATCTGCAGGAGGTCGTTGAGGGTGATGTTCTTGCGGTCATCGCCCTGCCATTCGGGGATGTCCATGGGGGCGAAGACGTTCACCAGGGAGTCGCCGGCCATGATGCCCACAAGGGCGCTGGTGAAGCTTTTTCCCATGCTCCAGCTCAGCAGTTTGGTTTCCGGCGTGATGCCTTTTCCATACCGCTCGGCCACCACTTTGCCCTTGTGCAGGACCACGAAGGCGAAGGGGTTCCCGTTGTAGGATTTGTCGTCCACAAAGGCCTTGGCGAGGGGCTCCAGGCGTGCGATTTCTGCCGAATCCCCTGCTTGTAGGGGCTCCTCATATTCTGGCTCCTTGGGCAGCGGATAGGCCTGGGCCAGGAAGGCTTCCTTGTTCTTGCCCCGGAGCAGGGTGACGCCGTACCCTTCCCGGAAGGCGGCGGTGGAACTGGCCCACAGGAATCGGCTCCTCACGGTCTTGTGCTCATAGTCCACCTTGTTACGGGTGTACTTGATGAAGGAGAAATTCAGGTCCAGCTGCTCCACGTCCTGCGGGTTGCGCCCGGACACGAACACGGCCGACGCCAGGTTCTTGGCGGCATAGCCCGTAATGATGGGCATGAGGGTATTCAGATACAGGCATCCGCCCAGAAGGGCCAGGACTACGACGCACAGGAGCAGGCGTCCGATATTTCTTTTCTTCATATGCTTGCTTTATTTTTTCTTCGTTGCAGGGCGCATTTTGCCACCCGGTAGCATGGTGTGGAGCATGCCGCCCGTGAGGTTCTGGATGAGGTAGGCCGGATAGGGCTGCATGGGGTTGCGCTCAAAGGTGAACGCCACCTGTTTGGGGGCTTTCCCGGGATAGGCCGGATTGGCCTTGGGCACCAGCAGGTTGGCCAGGAATGTGGCCAGGCCGCTGTTTTTGGACACGAACTGGATGGGGGCGTTTACGTCGTTCCAGGCTTTGATGGCCAGTTGGTCGTACAGCATGCAGAAGTCGGAGGTCATCTGGTGCTTGTCGCCCTTGAAACGGCAATCCATCTGGTGGAAATTGGCCTGGACGGTTGCGCCGAAGAGGGGCCGGCTGAAAGCGTCCAGTTTGGAGGCTTCCAGGGTGTAGATGTGCATTTCGCCTTGGGTGGTTTCCCGTTTGTCATTGCGGACGGACATGGCCAAGACCAGGCGGCTGTGGGTGGGACGACCGGCCTTGACGGTCATTCCCATCACGTTGTCGGGCGTGTTGCTCACGGAATTCACAGATACCTGGAGCCGGTGCATGGGGAAGGCGCCGCGGTTGATGTGGGTGGTCTCCCAAATGAAGGTGAACGTATCCAGACGGGCGTCTATGCGGTTAATCTGCAGGGGCCATTCCACTGCATTGATGCCTTCCTGGATGGTGGCGTAAGGGACTGCCGGCGGGTAGCGGTCGTCCTGAAAAATGGTGGCCTCTTTTGCTGCAATGTGGATGTCGTCAAGGGTGATGCGCTTGTCACGGACCATGCGGGGGATGTTGATGGCGCTGGTGGCGAGGCTGTCCAGTTTGACGTCGAACCATACGGAAGCTACCTTTCCCATGCGCTCGGCTACCTCTTCCTGCCGGACGCAGTTGTACAAGTGCAGGCCCTGCGCTTCAATGGGACCGGCGTCGTAGGTAGCCAGGTGGCCGATTTCATAGCGGGTGAGGCCCGGCGCATCCCGGTAATCCAGGCTGTCCAGTGCCACACGGTAGGTGCTGTCGTTGAATGCAAAAGCGCTCTCCGGCAGGTCCAGGGCAATCTCGCTCACGGAGAAGTTGATTTTTTGTGCCGATGCCCGGGTGGAATCTGCCAGGTTGCGGAGCTGGAGCCAGCCGTCTTCTACTGTTAGTTCTGCAAGCGTAATCTTTTTCAGGAAGGACTCCTGCGCCCGTGTGGTGTCCGGTTCCTCTTTTGGGGAGGCTTTGAGGAGCACCCGGGCTACGGGTTCCCGGAGGAGGAGACGGTCTGCGCGGGCTTCCCCTTTGCGCAAGCGGAACCAGCGCACGTGCTGCAGCCTCAGGGATTGGATGCTCCCTTCGATGTCCGGTCCGGCGTGTGTGGTGTCCCGGAGGGCAAATGCCACGTCTTTGAGTTCCACGTTGCCGGCGAGCAGGGAAAGATGCACACTGCCAACCTGCACCTCTGCGCCGGGGATGGCGTTCAGGGCCGTCTTGAGCTGCTGCTTGGCCACCAGGCTGAGAAAGCCGCCGCAAAGGAAGAATCCTGCTGCAAGGGCCGCCACCCAGACAAAGGCCTTTCTTTTGTTAAGTTCTTGCATCGTCGCACGTTTTAACATGCGAAGATAATAAAAAACCGCCTTGTTTCATATATTTTGTCCCCAAAGATTGTCCTGAGGGTCCAATGGATGGACCTTGGCGCAAAGATGTCCGGTCGGGGCCGGGCATGACGGGTTGCATTGTTGTAAACCTTGTCGTGATTGTGGCACTGCTGTCATCGTCCCATTCTTTGGACAATGACAGCACTTTCACATTGAGCCGGATCAATTAGTACTCCAAAGCCATCTTTAGAAATATAAGACGTTTTCCCCGGAGGTGCCGTCCTTCCGGTTATCAGCAACCAGAAGATGAACGATTGCCTGAAGGAACTGGCCGAACTGGCAGGCCTCAATGCCCTGTGGCGCAGATCCACTATCAGAACGGCGAGCGCATCGAGGAGACTAAACCCAAATACGCCGTCCTAGGCACCCATGCCGATCGACGCACCTTCATCTGCAACGCCCTCTCCATGGGTATCCCTGTCGATATCGTCACGAAATGGACCGGCCACTCCGACTACTCCGCCATGAAGCTCTACATCGACATTGCCCAGTCCGAGAAGAGTAAGGCTATGGCGAAGTTTAAGAGGAAGAAGTCGTTCGCTATTTGTTCATCTTGACGAGACGTATATTGCTATGAAAAGCGTATATATTCCGTATATATTTTATGGAAGCCGTTGCACTTCCTTTTAGAAATTAGCAGCCATCAATTCTTGCCCAAGGCTGTGAATGTGTGCGAGGATGGCTTTCTCTCTTTCTGCGGAAGGCTTTTTGAAACCATTGATGTAGTTCCGCAGCAGTGTGGCGTTCATTCCGATAGAACGGGCAAATTCCGCCACATTGATTTCCTTGTGGGTGAGGAAGAATCGCTGCATCGCCGAAGGCTGTGCATCTTCATACTCAAAACTCTCGAAGCTGATGTCCTCATCCAGATTCCGCCAATGGATTCCATCAAAACCAAAAGAGTACTTCTCACGCTCCTCTGACGAAGCCTCTTTGAGCCTGGGATACCAGAGCAGGGACTGGCTGTAAACCTTTCCCTTCTCATCACGGCCAAATATCTGGTCGCCGCTGAACCATATTTCTGTAATCTTCATAACTCACCTCCATTTACTGGTTGAAGTGCCTGTTCCATTGGGCGATAATGATATCGGCATTTTCATCAATAACCGCCTTGATCTTCTTAAAGTCACCGGCCTTGATGCCGTGACGCTCAACAATGGCGAACTCCGTCCCATTCCACTCGAACTTGGCCATCCCTCCATTCCCTTCAACATGAACGTGAAGTGGGTCGTGCTCCTTGCTGTAGAAGAAGAACGAGAATCCAAAGAACCTGAATATTTCCGGCATATAAAACGACGTTAATTGTTCTTTGCAAATATAGGAATTATTTTTAATACCTGCAAATGCTCCCCATCCTTGCAGGCATATGTTACATTAAAAAACCTGCCTGAGGGTCCAGTGAATGGACCTTGGTGCAAAGATGTCCGGTCGGGGCCGGACATGACGGGTTGTATTGTTGTAAACCTTGTCGTGATTGTGGCACCGCTGTCATCGTCCCACTATTTGGACCCCAGACAGCACTTTGGGCCGATTTTGCTGTCATCGTCCCACTTCTTGGACCCATGACAGCACTTTTACATTGATCCTTAGTGGGGCCCGGTGGTGGGGTGTTTTTTCGGAGCGGACAACCCGGATTTCAGTTGGGCCTTTCCTGTTGCCAATCCTCTTTGTGGCAGCTAAAAGCGCTCTGCCCTGAACGCGATAAGGACCGGAACTCGGTTATAAACCCTCCTGTTCTGTTCCGTTCCACAGCGGAGTGGAACAGGCGGCAAACAGTTAAATAATTGAAAAATATTTAGCCGTGAACGATATTTTTTGTGTCTTCGCGGCTGGATATTTTTATTACTTATGAAATCACTCATTATTCCAAGGGAAAGAAGCAGGCCACGCTCAAAAGGTTGTTAGAAGAACCCACAGCGCAGTTTTTGGCCGTTTACGGCAGGCGTCGTATAGGAAAAACGTTTCTGATTCGGGAGTACTTTGATGACAACTTTGCTTTCCGGCATACTGCCATCTCTCCATTGGAATTGGAGAATAAAGACGAGAAACTTCTTTACAAAATACAGTTGGAGGAGTTCGCCCATTCCCTAGAGAAATACGGAGCGCAATTGGACGGCCCTCTTGTAAGCTGGTTTGACGCCTTTCATAAACTGGAAGATATGCTTGACCGCAAAAGGTCCAAGAAAAAGATGGTGGTTTTCATTGATGAAATGCCTTGGCTCGATACGGCCAAATCCGGATTCATGTCTGCCTTCGAGCACTTTTGGAACGATTGGGGCTGTGCAAAGCATAATCTTCTCTTGATTGTTTGCGGCAGTGCCACTACCTGGATGTTGGACAAACTCATCAACAATAAAGGCGGGCTTTATGGACGCACCAATAGGGAGATGCATATGCATCCTTTCACTTTGAACGAGACGGAGCGATATTTCAAGTCTAGGAATATCACAATGGACCGCTATGATCTTGCCCAGACCTATATGATTATGGGCGGAGTAGCGTATTATATGTCTTTCTTTGAGCCCGGGAAATCCCTTGCCGATAATATTGACGATATCTTCTTCCGGGAGGGTGGCTTTCTCCGTGCAGAGTATGACCGTCTCTTTACGTCTTTGTTTGCCGACAATGAGAACTACAGAAAAATAGTTGAGGCACTCTCTGGGCTTAGGTATGGTGCCACGCGTGAGCAAATCTCTAACGTTACCGGCATCTCGGAGGGGGGTACTCTAAGCGCAATGCTCAAAGCTCTCGTAAAGAGTGACCTGTTTTCAACTTATTATAACTTTGGAGAAACCAAACGGAACCTCTACTACAAACTCACGGATATGTTCTGTCTCTTTTATCTAGGCTTTGTCAGCAAGAATCCCTCCAATAATCCGCATTTCTGGCGAGACAATCAGGCATCTCCGAAGCTCAACCGTTGGCGGGGAATCGCCTTTGAAGATGTTTGTTTTGTCCATCAGGAGCAGATTCGAGCCTCGCTTGGTATCGCTGGAGTCCAGGCAGAGATATATCCCTGGCGAGCAACTGCAGATGGAGATGTGCCAGGCGCTCAGATAGACATGCTTATTGACAGAGCAGATCGAGTGGTTAATCTTTGCGAGATGAAATTCACTCGTGGTGACTTTGCCATAGACAAAGATTATGACGCCAAATTGCGGAATAAAATAGATGCACTATTGACAGCCACCAAGAACAAGAAAAACATCCAGCCTACGCTAGTTACTACGTATGGCCTTAAGATGAATATGTATAGCAATCGCATCCAACGGATTGTAATAATGGATGCGTTGTTTGAGCCGGCCATTTAATTGGCTCACAATTAGCTCACAATGGGCTCAATAAAAACATATCGTGTCCCATCCGTTCCGCCTGTTCCGCTCCACATGTGGAACGGAACAAGATGTGTTTATGCCATAGTTTTTGGCTGTTAGAGAATAAATACCTAAATTTAACAGAGGAATACGCTTGGAGGAGGTAGCAAAACTCCTTAAAAACAATATCTTGCCCTTTTCTTTTTTCAGTATTATGTTTGAATTATTATGAAATATTCTTAATTTTGCGGAAAATAGAATTGCTTATGAAAACGACGACTGTAGCATTAGGGCCACACTTTGAGGATTTTATACAAGCCAGCATCCTTTCCGGCAGATACAACAATGCCAGCGAGGTGGTTCGGTCTGGTCTTCGACTCCTTGAAGATCAGGAATACGCCTCACGTCTTGCTGCACTTCGTTATGCTATTGACGAGGGGGAGGCCAGCGGTGATTATGAGGATTTTGACCCGGTGGCGAATTTAGCTGAACTTAATGCCAGGCGAAATGGGTAAACCGGTATTCACAAGAAAAGCTGCTGCTGACCTAAATGATATATGGGATTACACCTACGATACCTGGTCGGCGGAGCAGGCAAACACATACTATAACAACCTTCTCGCAGACTGTAGTAAGGTGGCAGATAAACCGGAGAACCTGGGGCGGCATTATGATGATGTAAGACCTGCCGTTAAAGGTTATCCCTCTGGTAAGCATATTATCTTCTTCAGGAAACTTCAAGACGGACGGGTGCGAATCATTCGCATCCTGCATGAGAGAATGGACTTCAAACGTCACCTATAAGTTTTCGAGGACTGAATCATACTTTCCGCTGCTGTATTTACGACGCCGGAGTTCCGTGCGAACTTTTTCCGAATCCTGCAAATAATAGCAAAAATCATACGGCTCTGCAACTTATTTATTGTGTTTCGCCAGTCCCCCTTCGAAACAGAGCTCCTTCTGCTCATTACTCTTATTTGCGCGGGAAATCCCACAAGAATGGAATTCCCTGATTATCAGCACATTCTTATTTGCTGAGGAAAGCCCCCGTTTTTAGGAAGATGGCAGTCCGGCGGGGAATTCAATACCTCAGCGAAATCCCCACTTGGAGAGAAGGGTAGAGCGGGACGGGGCAGATAGCCGGCCGATAGCCTACACTCACGCCAATGTTGTTATACCAGATTCCCGCCTTGAATCTCCCCGCACCCTTATGGAATAGGACAGAAAAAACCTGCCTGAGGGTCCAGTGAATGGACCTTGGTGCAAAGATGTCCGGTCGGGGCTGGACATGACGGGTTGCATTGTTGTAAACCTTGTCGTGATTGTGGCACCGCGCCCGTCCCATCTTTTGGACCCATGACAGCATTTTGGGTCGATTTTGCTGTCATCGTCCCATTCTTTGGACCCAGGAGCGAAGATAGCCGTTTCCGATTTCACGGTCAAGGGTCCCAGTTCTGTTCCGGACGAGGGAGGGGGACAGGATGGGCGAAAAAAAGAATGAGGCAAAACTCTTTTGATGGATCTATTTGAAATCACTATCTTTGCTATGCTTAAACATTAAGTATGGATGAAAATCAGAACATAGAGTATAAGGCTATCTGGAAAGACGAATACTACAAGTGGATTTGCGGATTCGCCAACGCCAACGGCGGTCGCATCTTCCTTGGTGTGGAGGATGACCAGCCGCATAAGCCAGTAGGCCTGGACAATGCCGACAAACTGATGGAAGACCTGCCGAACAAAGTGCGCGATGTTCTGGGTATCATGGTAGACGTGAACCTTCACCACGAAGGCGACAAGGCATACATCGAGATGGTTGTAGAGCCGTATCCCTATCCTGTGAATTACAAGGGGCAGTATCACTATCGTTCCGGCAGCACAAAACAGGAACTCAAAGGCGCGGCCCTCAACAAGTTCCTCCTCGATAAAATCGGCATTCGCTGGTGCAACGTCCCCGTCCCTTCCGTGAAATCGGAAGATCTTGATGCGCAATCCATCCGGGACTTCAAGGAAAGCGGTATCAAGAAAAAGAGAATGGACCCGGAAGTGCTTTCCGACAGCACCGCGGAATTCCTGACCTCGCTTGACTTGATGGTCGATGAACAGATCACCCGTGCCGGCATCCTGATGTTCCATCCCAAGCCGGAGAAGCTGTTCCCCGGCTCCTTTATCAAGATAGGCTTCTTCCGCTCCGACTCAGATCTGGCATTCCAAGATGAAATCCACGGCAGTCTGGTCCAGCAGGTTGACCGCACCTTCGACCTGCTCACGACCAAGTACATGAACTATATGATCACGTACCAAGGCCTACAGCGGGTTGAAACGCCGCCATTCCCGGAAGATCCTCTTCGTGAGTGCATCCTGAACGCCGTCGCCCACAAGGATTACCAGGAGCAGATACCAATTCAGATTAGTGTATATCCGGACCGCATCGTCTTTTGGAATCCAGGCGAACTTCCGGAATCCTGGACAGTGGATATCTTGCTGAAGAAACACCCTTCCAAAGCCTTCAATCCAGCTATTGCCAATGCCTTCTTCCGCTGCGGAGAAGTCGAGGCCTGGGGGCGAGGCATCGGGAAGATTGTGAACGGAGCCATTGCCGAAAAACTCCTTCCGCCAGTGTTCGACACCTCCTTCGGTGGCCTAATGATCACATTCTATAATAGTCCTGCTGCACAACTCAAAGAGGCCGGAATTGATGATCGTGGGATTGCAGTGGTTAACTATGTGCTGGCAGAGAAGAAAGTGACGAATTCTGATGTTCAGAAGCTGCTCAAGGTGAGTAAGCCAACCGCTACACGCATTCTTTCCTCTCTGTCAGATTATCTGGTTATTACAGGAACTCGTGGCAAGGGAACCTACTATTCCATCAAAGGGCTCTCAATTGGCTCACAATTGGCTCAAAAATAAACGACCGAGTCGAAACTTTTCTTGTAATAAAGTAAATAAGCGACTGAAAATCAGTTGCTTATTTTAAATATGCAATTGGCTCACAATTGGCTCATCAAACATACGCTACAAGAAATCCTTGATGTCAATCCAGTTTAGTTTGCTGAATACACTGGTCGCATATATGGTCACAGATTTTGCAAGTTTTTGGATAGTTTGCTCTTGTCAGTGAGGTGTGTGATCGTATTCAAATCCCTCCCCACCCCATATAAACAAAAAGCCATCACAAGAGGTTGTGACGGGTATATAGAGAGTTTAGTCTGTGAGGCTGATCGTAGTCAGGCCAAGACTTATATGTGATGTTTTGTAGCGGGAGTGGGTCACGATCCCACGACCTCCGGATTATGAATCCGACGCTCTAACCAGCTGAGCTACCCCGCCATACCGTGTTTTCAAAATAAAAATCAGCTTAAACGGCTGATTTAAGTTGAGATAGAAGGACTCGAACCCTCACTGACAGAGCCAGAATCTGTAGTGCTACCATTACACCATATCTCAATGCGTCCCGCAAAAACGGGACTGCAAATGTACGACTTTTTTCTGAAACTGCAAGTGTTTATTGAAAAAATCTTGCTTTCTTGCCGGAAATCCGGAGGGCATCGGCAAGAAAACCAGGGGAACATTGGATTTTGAGCAATTTTTTCTATCTTT
>Ga0256405_10003477_pt1 | contig 32305 bp, 31 predicted proteins | sample RumenRJG_02DNA_FD_189096 | JGI IMG/M metagenome (GOLD analysis project Ga0256405, IMG submission 189096) | Bovine rumen microbial communities from Lethbridge, Alberta, Canada - RJG_02 | ecosystem: Host-associated > Mammals > Digestive system > Stomach > Rumen | place: Canada: Alberta...
GAATGTAAGCCCCACCTATTTTTCCCACCTAAGGAATTTTATCTTATTTGGAATTCTTTAAATAGAGGGGCTTAAGTTGATGATGTTATAGCATGCTACACGCGTTTTGTGCTTGTAACTATATACGGTTGCCGCTCCCGCGGCAGCACAAAACGAGTGTTTCCGTAAGCCGTTTCACTCCCTCTCGCCATTTTTAATATGAATTCGATTATAATGCGTTTGTCCTGAGCTGCTGCCTAATTTTTTTTTCATTTTTTTATAAAAATTTTTCATTTTCTATTGACACAAATTCGCAATTACTATATATTTATTCTCACATCGCAACGCGATGCATTCCCCGATTGTGTAATGGTAGCACCTCAGATTCTGGTTCTGATCGTGGGGGTTCGAATCCTCCTTGGGGAACTAAGGCTGGCTCAAAAGTCAGCTCTTTTTTTCTAGCTTGTTTAGGCTTGGCCGCCTCGAATATCGGTTTAGTTCGCCGCCCTCTCAAGGCGGAGAGACGGGTTCGACTCCCGTGGTGGCTATATAAAATCCCCTGCAGAGGCGGGGGATTTTTTGTTTTACAGCGGAGTTTTTTTTAGCAGTTTTGGGAGTCGAACCCCGTAATGAGCGCCGACCAAAGGGGAGGATGAGCCGGCACGGATGCCGGCGGAAGCGAATGTAGGCGGGGTGGAAGCTGAACACACGATGTGTGAAGCTGGAACCCTTCGACTCCCGTGGTGGCTATCGAACCGAAAATCCATCCATGTATTTTCGGATTCGCACGAGAATTTACTTCGTAAATTCTCTCTTTGCTAAAACCCCGCATCCATGCGGGGCATTTTTTTTACGGCGTGTTATGAAAAATAAATCTGTCTTTTTTAATGGTGTCGCAGCTGGTATTCCGATTGGTCTTGGCTATTTTGCCGTGTCTTTTTCGCTCGGAATCGTTGCCCGTAAAGCCGGTCTGAATCCACTTCAGGGCTTTATCGCCAGTTTTTTTAACCTTGCTTCGGCGGGTGAGTACGCGCTTTTTACTTCAATCGAACAAATTGTCACTTACATTGAGGTCGCCGTGATTACTTTTGTGGTCAACGCGCGATACCTTTTGATGAGCTGCGCCCTGAGTCAGAGATTTTCTGAGACAACTCCGTTTTTTCACAGGTTTTTTGTCGCTTTCGGAATCACGGACGAAATTTTTGGTGTTTCGATTGCGCAAAAAGGAGCTTTGAATCCATGGTATAATTATGGTGCGATGGCCGTGGCCGTGCCGCTCTGGAGTTTGGGTACTTCGCTGGGAGTTATCGCCGGGAACATGCTGCCGGGGATGGCTGTTGACGCGCTTTCGGTCGCACTTTACGGAATGTTCATCGCAATCATAATCCCGCCTGCCAAAAAAAACATGACGATTGCGAGCGGGGTGGCTGTGAGTTTCGCCTTGAGCTGGGCGTTTTCGGTTCTTCCGTTTGTAAAAAATCTTTCGGGCGGCAACAGAACGATAATCCTCACTGTGGTAATTTCTGCCGTGCTTGCGTACTTGAAGCCAGTTAGTGATGAGGAGTGAGCGATTGGGAGTTAGAAATTAGGAGTTTTTTGGGGGAAGTCTCCCCCTCGGCTGCAATGGCTGCGCCATTTCCGCCTTCCCCCTCTGCGGGGACACCCCGCAACGCCCCGTTGGAGAATTTTTTATGTCTGGAAACATTTACATTTATATTTTTGTTGCTTTTATCGTCTCTTATTTGATCCGCGTTTTGCCGCTGACTTTGATTCGTAAGCCAATTAAAAATCAGTTTATCCGCTCTTTTTTGTATTATGTCCCGTACGTCACTCTTTCCGTGATGACTTTCCCGGCGATTGTCGAAGCGACCAGTTCCCCGATAGCGGGTGTGGCGGCCCTTGTGGTGGGAGTAGGGCTTGCATTCTTCGGTGCAGGGCTTTTCCCGGTAGCGATTGCCTGCTGTGTGGTGGCCTTTGTTGCGGAATTTTTGATTGCTTTGTAATAGAAAAGTTTTGCTAATTTATTAATTTTAAAATACTTTTTTCAGATTTATAATCATTTCTCTTATGGATGTTTGTGCCTGAGCGGGCATGGATTCCAGTGCTTCGATAAGCTCTTTGTTCTTTCTGTATAAAAATCGTTCATCATTTTGCTGCTTTGTTTGGTTCTGTTGCGTTGCGGTGCCGTATACAAGATATTCGATTGATGTGTCAAGAATTCCTGCAATTTTTAATGCAATGTCTGCGTTTGGAATGCTGTTCCGTTCGTTTCCATTATGAATGCTGGAATACGATATTCCTGCGGCATGAGCAAATTCCTTTCGTGAAATATCTTTTCTTTCTAAAAGGTAGAGTACTCGGCCCCAAAATGTATCACTCATACAGATAGAATACAATTGTATTTTTATTTCGTCTTAGTATTGATAAAATTGTATTTATATGATACAAAAGTATCTTGTTGGAAGGATTTTTGTTTTGACAAGATACGCTCTTCTCTGCGGCTCCGCACCTAATGATTACCGCCAGAAAAAACTGAATGATTTGTATGATTCTCTCCTTGAAACAGATGGCTGGAATGTGACTTGTATGGCGAATGGTATTGATGAGTTTATGCTTGAATATGCGTTCAAAAATATTTTGTCAGAAAATGCTGGTGGTGCAGTAAGTGGGCTTCTTTTATATTTCTGCACTGAGACACCTGTGTCTGAAAGTGATTCATCTTTTTGGCTTGGTGGCTGGGAAATCCAAAAAAATACGATTACTCATTACTCAGATTTGGCAAAGCAATCTAAGCTTGACTTTCAGGTGATTTATGACTCGGACAGAGAGTTTGTGAGTGAGAAAGATCTCGGATATGAGGAACTTTCGGATGAAGAGTGTAGGGAGTTTATAGCCAAAGTAAAAGCTGGATATATAAGGATTGGATGATGAAAAGAATTATTACATACGGAACATTTGATCTTTTGCATTATGGGCATATAAATCTTTTAAAGCGGGCAAGGGCTCTTGGGGATTACTTGATTGTTGCCTTAAGTACAGATGAGTTTAACTGGAATGAGAAACAGAAAAAGTGTTATTTCAGCTATGAAAAAAGAAAGCAGTTGCTTGAGGCAATCCGTTATGTAGATCTTGTAATTCCTGAAGAAAATTGGGAACAGAAAAAGAGTGATGTAAAGGAATATCATGTTGATACATTTGTGATCGGAGATGATTGGAAAGGTAAATTTGATTTTCTTAAGGAACTGTGCGAGGTTGTGTATCTGGAGAGAACCCCTGAGATAAGTACTACACAAATAAAAGCTGATTTGAATAAGAGATAATCCATAAATTGAACAGCCCTGAAAAGAATCTTGCTAAAAATACATTCTTTCTCTATCTCATGCAGATTGCGAATTATGTTTTTCCGTTATTAACTTTTCCTTATCTTACTCGTGTTCTTGGTGCGGAAAAATATGGTGTTGTGGTGTTTGGAAATGCTGTAATGTCATATTTCGGGCTTTTTTTGGAATTTGGTTTCATCCTTTCAGCAACAAATCTTTGTTCTCAATACCGTGAGGACAAAGAAAAATTGGGAAATATAACATTTGGTGTAATCTATGCAAAAGTTATCCTTGCAGTTTTGGGCGCAATCGTCCTGATTCTTTGCTGTAATTATAGTGCTGTTTTTAAGGTTCAGAAACAGTTTTTTTATTTATATTACATAGGAACTGCACTGAATATTTTCTTACCAGATTATCTGTTTCGTGGCATTGAGAAAATGAGCATACTTACTTATCGTGTGCTTTTTTCCAAGTTTGTATATACAGCTCTTGTTTTTGGGTTGATACACAATTCTGAAGATTATTGTTTTGTCCCTGTGGCGACTATTGGTGGTGCTGTTATTTCCGTACTATTAACATGGCTCGATATTTTACGAAAAAAATATATATCTCTTACCCGTATTTCAATTAATGATTCTCTTTCTTACATGAAGGATGCTTCAGCTTTTTTTATTTCTCGGGTTGCTGTTTCAATGTACACGACTTTGAATACGGTTTTGTTAGGCTTGAAATTTCCTAACGCAGAGCTTGCATTGTATGGAACTGCAAATAATTTGACAAATATGTGCCGGACTATGATTTCCCCGATTTCGGATAGTATTTATCCATACATGGTGAAAAACAAAAATTTTAAACTTGTAAAAAAATTGATATTCATTTTTGAACCTGTAATTATCGCCGGGTGCATTTTATTGTATTTTATAGCTCCGTTTGTAATTCGAATTGTATGTGGAGAAGGTTATGATGGTGCAGTACCGGTACTTCGGAGCATGCTTCCTCTTATCGTAATCTCACTTCCGACATATTTATGCGGTTATCCTGTTCTTGGTGCCTTGGAAAAAATAAAAATTGCTACTATTAGTGTTATTTTTGGTTCGATTTTCCATATTATCGGATTGTTTGTGCTGTATTTCGTCGGGTATATGAGCTTTATTTCTGTTTCTCTTTTAACTTTTGCAACAGAAATTATTGTGTTCTCAATTCGTTGTAAGACAATAATAAAAAATATTTCGAGGAAGATATGAAAGTGACGACAGATATTTTTTTCAGAAAGGCTGCTAGAAAAATTATTCGATTGACAGGATATGTTATTTATAAGTTTTCTCCGGTAAATGAACGATTAATTGTTTTTCAAAGCGAGGGGGACTTTTGGGATAATGCCTATGCTCTTTTTGATTATATGGTCTCTAATGGATATAACAAAAAATATCGGCTAGTTTGGCTTGTAAATGATGCTTGTTTATATAAAGACTTTGCTTATGAAAATATCGAATTTGTTGACGTGAATTCTTTTTCTATTAAAAGCAATTTACGTTTACAAAAGATAAAATCTACTGCAAAGTACTTTTTCTTTACACATTGGGGATATAAATATCGTAAAAAGGGACAGTTCGTTATAAATCTCTGGCATGGAAGCATTGTAATGAAAGCATCTTCTACAGTTTCTCCGACATTATATAAATCGTTTGATTTTCAGTGTTCGCCATCAATGGCAGCTGCTGAAAGAATGTCACTGTTCACGGGCATGAGAAAAGAACAGACACTGATAAACGGAGATTGCCGACAGGATTATCTTTTCTCTGATTGTGAAGAGAAAGTGAAATCATTTTTAGGTAAAGGCTATGACAAATACATTCTTGGAATGCCTACGTTCAAAAAAGCAAAAAATTGGACTGATGCACAAACGGAGTCCTGGATTCTGCCAATTGTAAAGAATAAAGAGCAATTCGAGATTTTGAATAATTTTTGCAAGAATGAAAATGTATTGCTTGTTTTAAAAGTTCATCATCTTGAAGATACAAGTTTTATCAATGCTGGTAGTTTAACAAATATCCGAGTTTTGAAAGATGAGGACTTGCAGAAAGCTCGAATTCAGGTTTATGAACTGATTGGAAAAACTGATGCTTTGTTAACTGATTTCTCAAGTGTGGCATACGATTATATGCTTCTTGACCGTCCGATTGGCTACATGGTTTCTGAAATGCAGAACTATACACGAGGTTTTATTATTCCAAATATTGAAGATGAGATGGCAGGCGAGAAACTTACATCTCTTGAAGATTTGGAGCAGTTTATTCTTGATGTTAAAAATGGAAAAGACGAATTTAGGGCCGCGAGAAAATCTCTTGTAGATAAGTTCTTTATATACCAGAAAGATGGAAACTGTGAGCGATTGCTGGAAAAACTAGGAATTGAAAAATGAATATTTTAATTCTCTTGCTTTATGGATGTATTTTTTTCCTTTCCTTGGCCTGCTACAAGCAATTGACGAGCGACTATTCGAAAAAATATTCGAATGTCTCAGTTTCATCAAATTATTTTATATTTGTCTTATTTGCTTTTATATCTTTTTGCTGTGTTTTTTCTTTCCCTTACATAGGTACAGGTGTAAAAGATATGTTTGTATATAAAATTTCATTTGAGGCTCAAAAATATCATTTCTCGTTTCACAGTTCATTATTTAACCAATCTCAAGAACCTCTTTATTCTTTTTTGGTTTTCATATCGTCAAAAATAATGAGTTTTAGATTTTTTTTATTTTGTGTTTATTCATTTATTTTTCTAGCAGTTAAATATTACATCGACCAGTTTTCCGAAAAATGTTCAATGATATTTTTTCTTTCTTTTGTTATATGCTATTTTTCTTTACTTATCACAAGCTTCTGCCTTTTACGGATGGTTTTTGCGACATCTATAGGTATTTTTTCATTAAAGCAAATTGAAAAAAAAGAGTGGATAAAGTCGCTGTTAATAATTGTGCTTGCAGTTGGTATTCATTTTACAGCTATTTTTTTTGTATTCCCATTATTTCTTGGATTTGTATATGCTAGATGGAGAAATTTTTTCGGAACTATTTTTTTACTTTCTCTTTTTTTAGGTATTACTTTTGCGAAGAGTGTTAATTTGATTCTTCCGTCCTTTAATGCAAGATATTCATCTTATCAGCAGTCAGGGCTTTCATTTTCCTTGTTTGCTATGAAAAGCTATCTGCTGAATATTATATTTTTATTTTTTATTTGGCTAAAAAAGCAAACTTTTTTCAGGAGAAATGTATCGGTTCACTTTTATGTATTTTTATCCAGCCTTTACATTATGGAATTGCAGTCTGCGGTCGGAATGCTGCATAGAATGGTCATCTATACTATTCCTTCTGTCGTTATCGTTTTATCCAGGTTATTTGAAGTTTATAAAACTACAAGGCGATGCTTTTTGACATCTTTATTTGTACGTTTTCTGGTTCTTTTTTATTTGGCCTACTATTTGTACAAGTTTTTTACAGTTGATTGTAATGCCTATGGATTGTGGGCTTTTAAGCTTTTTTATTTTGACTAGGAGCGGAAATGAAAGTATTTATAATTTTAACCAATATTACAAATCGGGCAGGAACAGAAAGGGCTGTTGTAAACCTCTGCAACATTCTTGCAGAATTTCATAATTTTTCAGTTTCTATTGTAAGTACTGATTCGGATTCTGGAAGAGCCGCATACGAGCTTAATGAAAATGTAAAGATTTTTCACCTTGCAGGTACAATTGGAAATAAAAATCCTGTTAAGAAATTACTGGGGTATAAAAAGTTATTTTGTTTCTTGAAGAAAGCGGACTGTGAGTACGGAAAAAACTCTTGTTTTATCGGTACAGATGTCTCCTTTAATATTCTTATTGGATTTTTCAAAAAAGCAAAAACTGTCGGCTGTGAGCACATGAATTATGGAAGTGCTTCTTTTGCCCATAAGTTTTTACGGAAATTGTGTTATCCAAAACTTGATAAAGTTGTGCTTCTCACGGAAAAAGACAAGGAGCGCTATCAATTTTTGCAAAATGTAGCTGTAATTCCAAACTGTATATCTTTCGCACCTGAAAGTGTAAAAAGCTACGCTAGTAAAAAAGTAATTGCCATTGGCAGATATACGCAGCAAAAAGGATTTGACTTATTGTTGGATGCTATAAATCTTTTGAAAGAAAGAATTTGCAATTGGTCTTTTGAAGTTATTGGTGATGGCGAGCAAAAAAGCTTGCTGGAAGAAAAAATTAAGTTCAACGGGCTGGGGAAAATTGTAAAGCTGCTTCCACCGACTTCTGATATTCAGAGCATTTACCATTCAGCAAGTATTTATGTAATGTCTTCCCGCTGGGAAGGTTTGCCAATGGTCTTAATTGAGGCTCAGTCTTGTGGTCTTCCGATTGTGAGTTTTGATTGTCCTGAAGGGCCATCACTTCTTGTTCATGATGGAGATGATGGTTATTTAGTACCCGCAAATGATATCCAAGCCTTGTCTGAAAAACTTCTTGATTTAATGAATGACGAAGCTAAACGAACAAGATTTGGTAAGAAAGCGTTTGAAAATGCAAAAAGATTTTCTGTTGAGACAATCAGCGAAAAATGGAAAGAGCTTTTTGGAGAATTATGTTGCAAGGAGTTTGCAAATGTCTGAGATTTTTCTTTCTGTTGTTATTCCCTGTTACAATTGTTCTCAAACTATCCGTGCGTGTGTAGAATCCGTGATTGCTGAATGTGAACTCAATAAAATTGTCTATGAAATTCTATTGATTGATGACGGTTCGCGTGACAATACATTGTCGTTATGTAATGGGCTAAAAAATAAAAATCCGAATATACGAGTTTTTACACAGAAAAATTCAGGTCCATCTGTTGCAAGAAATAGGGGTATAAAGGAATCTCGCGGAGAATTTGTTGCTTTTAATGACAGTGATGACCTTTGGCTTGCCGGTAAACTGTCTGTTCAATTAGATTTTTTTACGAAAAATGAAGATGTTGCACTTGTCTGCTCCTGTTATGGTATTCAATCTCACAATAGAAACTCTTTTGAAATAACGATGCAAAAGGAACTGTTTCATAATTATTATTCTCCACAAACTTCAATTGTTCGTCGAAAGTCTGTTGCAGGAATATTCTTTCCTGAGAATCAAAAATACTCTGAAGACATGCGTTTCTTCTTGGAAATCCTGTCAAACAATAAATGTGTTTATATTCCGATTCTTGTTGCAAAAAACTTTTACGATAAAGAAATCTTTGGAGATTCAGGCTTGAGCTCTCGTCTGTGGGAAATGGAAAAAGGAGAACTTCAAAATCTTGCTTTCATTTACTCAATTAAAAAAGTCTCATTTTTGATTTTTTGTCTGGCATATGCTTGGTCTTTTATAAAATTCCTTAGACGAGTTTTTATTTCGGAACTCAGAAAAATACGTACATGGAGACGCTGAAATGAAAAAGGTTCTTTTTATTTCAAATCATGCAGGATTTTCAAAATTCAATGCCCCGTATATGCAGTGGTTTCATGATCAGGGGTGGCAGGTAGACAATGCTTCTCCTGGAATTGAGACTGGCTATTATGATAATCAATATGATGTTCCTATAAAGCGAAATCCTCTTGCACTGTCGAATATAAAGGCATTCTTTGAGCTAAAAAAGATTTGCCGTCAGAATCAATATGACATAATTCACTGTCATACACCTGTAGGCGGTGTTTTAGGACGACTTTGCGTGAATCATAAAAAATGTAAAACGAAAGTGATTTATACAGCTCATGGATTCCATTTTTATAAAGGTTCAAAACTTATTCATTGGCTTTTGTTTTATCCGATTGAAAAGCTTCTTGCTCATAGGGCTGATTGTATCGTCACGATAAATGACGAGGATTTTGAACTGGCAAAAAAACATTTTAATTCTGATATTCGAAAAATTGATGGCGTAGGGGTGAATTTATCCCGATTTAAGCCTGTATCTGAAAAAGAAAAATGTGAAATTAGAAAACAGAATGGCGTTTCTGATAATGATTTTGTCTTGATTTATTGTGCGCAGCTTATTCAAAGAAAAAATCATAAATTCTTACTGGATAGAGTAGCAAAGTTAAAAGAGCAAATACCTAATATAAAACTTTGCTTTGTTGGAAGCGGTGAAAATGAACCGGAAATAAAACTATACTCAAAAAATTTGGGACTTTCAGAGTGTATTTCATTTTTAGGGTATAGAACCGATGTTGAACAATTGTACGCAATGAGTGATATTCTTGTTTCAACCAGTGTACAGGAAGGTTTTGCTATTGGTGTGATAGAAGGTGCTGCTTGTGGTCTTCCGACTTTGATATCTGATATTCGTGGGCATATTAATTCAAAAATGCAATTTTCTCTTTTAGATAATTCATTTGAAGAATGCTTATTGAAATTGTATAGGGATAAATCTTTGCGCGAGGAATACGGTAAATACAATGCAGAATATGCTAAAAATTTCAGCATTGAACATTCTCTTACACAGATGGCTAAGATTTATAAGGAGTTTATGTAAACTTTTCTGCCTTTTGTGCAGTAAAAATATAGGTCACTCCTGACCACGTTCTTTGACATTTCTATTTTTGAAGAGTATTTTGTCAAAGTTATACAAACTTGACGGCTATTCGTAACTGTAATATACTTTTTAGTCGAAATGAATCGAGTCGGTTTGTTCCGAGTAAAAGTGAGGCGTCATGGAATCGAATACCGTTTTTTGGGGACGTAAGGAGTATAAAAAGCAGCTGGATGATTTTTTCTCATATGAAGGTCAGAATGTGGCTTTGGTTTACGGGCGCAGGCGTGTTGGAAAAACTCAGCTCATAAAGCATTGTGTTTCTTCTCTCAAAATTCCTTCACTTTATTATGAATGTAAGGAAACTTCGGAAGATAACAATGTAAAAAGTCTTGCAGAAATTGTAAGCGATTCGTTAGGGTTTCCTTTGCTTTCCTTTTCTTCAATAGAACAGATTCTGGATTTTGTTTTCAAGCAGGCTCTCGGAAAGGATGTGGTTCTGATTCTTGATGAATATCCATATTTGAGTAAAGTCGTAAAAGGTTTGGACAGCATTGTTCAGTCGCTTGTTGATAAGTATCGTGATGATTCGCATTTACATTTAATTTTATGCGGTTCCTATGTCGATGCCATGAAATCTCTTGTAGAAAAGCAGAATCCGCTTTATGGCCGCCTTGATCTTGTAATTGATTTAAAACCGATGAACTATTATGAATCATCTCTTTTTTATTCGGGATTTTCTGGTGAAGACAAAATCAGGTTGTATTCTGTATTTGGCGGCATTCCGCATTACAATCGGCTTGTTGATTCACGAAAAAGCGTAAAAGAAAACATAATTTCGCTTATTGCAAGCCCTGCAAGTCGTTTTGAAACCGAAGTGACCATGTATCTGAAGTCTGAAATCCAGAAAATGAATAATGCCTATGAAGTATTTGAAACACTAGCAAAAGGTTATGTCCGGTTTGCTGACATTCTGTCCCAGTCAAAAGTTTCCAGTTCTCCGACTCTTGCAGACGTGCTTGAAAAGCTCATTAAAATGAATGTTGTAAAAAAGGAAACTCCTATAAATGATGAGAATAACAAGAAAAAAGCTGGCTATTATGTATGTGACCAGCTGACACTTTTTTATTTTAAATATATTTATCGAAATCTTTCACGCTTAAATGTTATGGATAGCGATGTTTTTTATGATAAATTTATAGCACAGGATTTTGAGGAACAATATGTTCCACACGCATTTGAAGATGTTTGCAGGCAGTTTTTGATTATGAAAAATCGTCGTGCTGAACTTTCTGATGATTTTGAGAAGATCGGAAAGTATTATTATGACGATATAAAAAATCATAAAAACGGCGAGTTTGATATTGTTACAGAAAACAATGGCGAATACATTTTTTATGAGGCAAAATTCCGTTCTGAGCCAATTTCTCAGAGTATGATTTACAAAGAAATTGCACAGGTAATTGAGACAGGTTTGTCCTGTAAAAAATATGGCTTTTTTTCACGCTCTGGTTTTGAAAAAATCGATGAAGAGTATAAGAAAAATCTGATTTTATACGATTTGAAAGACTTGTTTCCTCAAAAATAGAAATCTCAAAGAACGCCTTAAAAAAAGTAATTAGGAGGCGTTATGCTAGAAAATAAAAAGAAAATCTACATCATCGGAACTGTTGGTGTTCCTGCGTGTTATGGCGGATTTGAGTCTCTCGTTGACAACTTGCTCGACTACACGCCCGCTGATGTGGAATACACTGTGTTCTGCACTGCAAAGAAATACGAGAAAAAACTTGAATCCTACAAGGGCGCGCATCTCATTTACCTTGAACGAGATGCGAACGGCAAGGACAGTATCCTCTATGATTACGAGTCGATGAAAATTGCCGTGCAGGAGAAAGCGGACGTCATGCTGATTCTTGGTGTTTCGGGCTGCATGTTTTTGCCAATCATCCTCCGCAAGTTCAAAGGTAAAATCATCACGAACATCGACGGCTTGGAATGGAAGCGTGATAAATGGAAGTCTTATGCAAAATGGCTTTTGAAATATAGCGAAAAGCAGGCCGTGAAGTATTCTGATGTCATAATCGGCGACAACAAGGGAATCACGGATTACGTTCATTCTGAATATGCGAAAATCGTTGCAAAAAAAAGGGTAGAGCTGATTGCCTACGGTGGCGATCAGGTTTCGCGAGTGGAAGATGATTCTCTTTATGAAAAGTATCCTTTCTGCCGTGAATCGTATGCCTGTACGGTTTGTAGAATTGAGCCGGAAAACAACGTTCATGTGATTTTGGAAGCATTCTCGAATCTGCCGGAAAATCATCTCGTGATGGTGGGAAACTGGCAGAAGTCTGAATATGGGCGGGAGCTCAAAGAAAAATATTCTACATTTTCTAATATTCATCTTCTCGAACCTGTTTATGAACCTCACACAATTAACTGGATTCGATCAAATGCAGCTTTGTATGTTCACGGGCACTCTGCGGGCGGCACGAATCCGAGTCTTGTTGAAGCGATGAATTTCGGGCTTCCGATTCTTGCTTTTGATTGTGTGTACAATCGCGCAACTACGGAAGAAAAAGCCTTGTACTGGAAAACTTGCGATGAAGTTAAAGAACAAATTGAAAAATTATCTTCTGAAGAAGGTAAGACTCTGCTTTTAGAAATTGCAAGAAACATGAAAGAAGCTGGTGAACGGCTGTATTCCTGGAAGAAAATCACCGGGCAGTACAATAGTCTGTATTGAATTTTTGGAAGAAAAAAAGAGTGTGAGAAAAAAAGAAACTTTTTTTGAAAAAGGTGTCGTTTTTTCTCATTTTTCTAAACTTGTCTCTCCCCAAAATCTGTCAAAACAATTTTTTCTTCTTTCTCAAAAACGAAGCCCTTGACTATGCAGCCTTCAAGGGCCGCTTCGTTGAAATTTGATTTACTCGCAGATTTGTCAGATTGCTTTTTAAGAAATTCGAGAATCTCAGTTTCAGCCTTTGTCGCTTTGTATTCCATGAAACAAAAGATAACATCGTTGCAATGATTTATCAAGCAAAAGCACGAACTTATCTGTTTGTTTAATGCATTTTAAACAGAAATATGTTATAATAAGTCTGACGGTATAATATGGGAATCTATGTAAATCCTGGCAATGAAAATTTTAAGGAAACTCTTTCTGGAAAAATCTATGTTGATAAAACGATGATGATTTCTGTTCTGAACGAGTTGATGCTGACTGGCGAAAAATATATTTGTATTTCTCGGCCGCGTCGTTTTGGAAAGACGATTGCCGGTAACATGATTTCTGCATATTACTCAAAAGGATGTGATTCAAAAGAACTCTTTGCTCCGTATAAGATTGCAAATGATGATTCATTTTCTAAGAATCTCAACAAGTTCAATGTGATAAAGCTGGATGTAAACAGCGAGTATCGCAATGTAATTGATAAAGATAATCTGATTGTTGAGCTTACAAATGATATTCGCGAGGAATTTAAAAAAGAATATCCATCGCTCGATTTTGTAGATAGTGATTCAATTGCAAAATGCATACTCAAGGTTTTTAATGCAACTTCAGTTCCTTTTGTAATTATTTTTGATGAATATGACGTGCTTGTGCGCGAAAATGTAAGCGATTCGCTTTTTGCTCAGTATTTGGACTTGCTTAATGGCCTTTTTAAGAGTGATACTCTTCGGCCTGCGATTGCGCTTGCGTATCTTACGGGAATTTTGCCGATTGTACGTGATAAAGTACAGTCAAAGCTCAATAATTTTGATGAGTACACAATGCTTGATGCAGATAATCTTTCAGAATTTGTCGGTTTCACTTCTGATGAGGTAAAGGCTCTTTGCGATAAGTATAACATTGATTTTGAGGAATGTAAGCGTTGGTATGACGGTTACAGCCAGCACGGATTTGAAATTTATAATCCTGAATCTGTCGTGAAATCAATCAGAAAAAAGGACTTTTCAAATTATTGGAGCAAAACGTCAAGTTACGAAGTAATTTCTGACCGCATCAGGCAGAATTTTGAAGGTACAAAAGAAGATGTCGTGCAGATGCTTTCCGGGGAAAGTGTCGATGTCAATGTGACGCGCTATTTGAATACTATGACATCTTTTGGTACGCGTGGTGATTTGTTCACTTATTTGATTCATTTGGGGTATCTTGCATACAATCGTGAAGAAAAAAAATGTCATATTCCAAATCGGGAAGTTCGTCAGGAATGGTTTAATGCGATTGAGACGGATTCTGAATATAAAGTAACTAACAAAATAATTCAATCTTCCAGAATTTTGCTGGACGAGACTTTGCAGAGAAATTCTGATTCTGTTGCGAAAGCCCTTGATATAAGCCATATCCATGTTACAAGCAACCGAAGCTACAATAATGAGGATGCGCTACAGAGTGCGATTTATCTTTCATATATTTATGCGCTCAATAAATACACGGTTGTAAAAGAAATGACAACTGGTAAGGGCTTTGCGGATGTTGTTTTTATTCCGTTTGTACAGAATCTGCCGGCGATTATAATTGAGTTGAAGCGTAATGGTTCTGCGGAAACTGCACTTAATCAAATCAAAGAAAAACAATATTTTGATTCTCTCAGTGCATATTCTGGCAAGCTGCTTTTTGTAGGAATAAACTATGACGAAAATTCAAAGACTCATACATGCAAAATTGAAGAGTTTGTGAAATAATTTTTCATAGTAAAGCATAACTCCAGTTATTTGATGTTCTCTTGGCATTTCTGTCTCTGATTTTTTTACTTCTAACTTTCCTTGCGTTTTGCTATAATATCTTCGTGAGTAATATTATCGATAATAAAACCATTCATTCTGTTTCGGGCGAGAAGATTGTAATTCAGGGCGCCCGCGAGCACAATCTTAAGAATATCAGCGTTGAAATTCCGCGCAACAAACTTGTAGTGATTTCGGGGCTTTCTGGCTCCGGCAAATCCAGCCTTGCTTTTGACACGCTTTTTGCAGAGGGCCAGCGGCGTTATATGGAGAGCCTTTCTTCGTATGCACGGCAGTTTTTGGGCAGCATGGACAAGCCTGATGTTGATTTAATCGAAGGCCTTTCTCCTGCAATTTCCATCGAACAAAAAACGACTCACAATAATCCTCGCTCAACTGTGGGCACGGTCACAGAAATTTACGATTATTACCGTCTTCTTTTTGCACGCATAGGTCATGCTCATTGTCCTAACTGTGGGCGTGAAATTAAGGAGCAGAGCGAAGATCAGATTATAGACACGATTTTGGGCTGGGGCGAGGGCACCCGTCTCACCATTCTTGCTCCTGTCATCCGTGGAAAAAAGGGCGAGCATCAGAAAATTATCGAGGATGCTCAGAAGTCAGGCTTTGTCCGCGCACGAATTGACGGTCTCATGGTTGAGCTTGATGATACGATTAAGCTCGACAAGCAGAAAAAGCACACGATTGAAATCGTAGTTGACCGAATCGCGATTAAGGATGATTCACGAAAGCGTCTTGCAGAGTCCGTTGAGGCGGCTTTGCAGGCTGCGAACGGCGTTGTGATTGTTCTTCGGCGCGTGAATGACGATAGCGAAAAGGGCTGGCACGAAGAAGAAGTCTTTTTCAGCCAGAAAAATGCCTGCCCGGACTGCGGAATTTCCGTCCCTGAGCTTCAGCCGCGTCTTTTTTCTTTTAACAATCCTTTTGGCGCATGCCCCGAATGTACCGGCATCGGTGAAAAAATGGAATGGGATGCCAGAAAAATCCTTCCCGACGATTCGCTTTCATTTAACGAAGGGGCTTTTCCTTTCTACAACCCTGACAGCGAGTGGAACAAGTCTCTTTTTGGTGCTGTTGCCGAGACTGGCGGATTTACGCTCGATACTCCTGTTAAAGATTTGAGCGAAAGCCAGCGCGAATTTTTATGGAAGGGCGACGATACCAAAATCATGCACTGGATTTACCGAAAACAGAGCGGCGAGGGCTTCTCTGAGTACAAGCGGCCGTGGATAGGAATCTGGGCTGACATGAAAAGACGGCACAATGAGGCATGGGGCGAAAGTCAGCGTGTTCGTATGGAAGAGCGTTTTATGTCCGTTTCCGAGTGTACCTGCTGCCACGGAAAAAGGCTTCGCCCTGAAGCTCTGGGCGTTACTGTCGGCGGCAAAAATATCATCGATTTGTGTGGCTTGAGCGTAATTGAAAGCCTTGATTTTATCGAAAAACTTGAGCTTACCGACACCGAAAAACTCATTTCATCTCAGATTATAAAAGAAATCAAAGCCCGGCTCACTTTCCTTAAGAATGTCGGTCTTGATTACCTCACCCTGGAGCGTTCGGCAGGAACTTTGAGCGGCGGCGAGGCTCAGCGAATCCGGCTTGCAACTCAGATTGGTTCCGGCCTCACAGGTGTAATGTACATTCTTGACGAGCCTTCGATTGGACTGCACCAGCGGGATAACGAGCGACTTATTGACACCCTCACTTATCTTCGTGATCTCAAAAACACTGTGATTGTCGTTGAGCATGACGAGCAGACTTTGCGTACTGCCGACTGGCTTGTTGACATCGGTCCTGGGGCGGGTGTTCACGGCGGAAATGTAATCGCTTCCGGCACTCCTTCCCAAGTTATGGAAGTCCCTGAGAGCATCACGGGCCAGTATCTTAAAGGCACGATTTTTATGCCGATTCCAAAAGAGCGGCGTCGCGGAAACGGAAATTTCATTTCGATAAACGGAGTTCGTGAGCATAATCTTAAGAATGTCAGCGTGAAGATTCCGCTCGGCACTTTCACTTGTATCACAGGCGTTTCCGGCAGCGGAAAGTCAACTTTGCTCAGCGATGTTTTCTATCCTGTCGTATCGAACACTCTTATGAAAACCGATTACAGGGCTGGTGAGCATGATTCTATCGAAGGAATTGAGAATATCGACAAGGTAATCAACATTGACCAGTCTCCGATTGGCCGCACTCCGCGAAGCAATCCTGTCACTTATGTCGGAGTTTTTGACTCAATCCGCGAGCTTTATGCTTCGCTTCCTGACTCAAAGGCACGCGGCTACAAATCAGGCCGTTTCAGCTTCAATGTAAAAGGTGGTCGCTGCGAAAACTGTCAGGGTGCGGGAACAATCACAATCGAAATGAACTTCCTGCCTGATGTTTTCATTCAGTGCGATGTTTGTCACGGTCATCGCTTCAATCAGGAAACTCTGGACGTGCGCTACAAGGGCAAGAATATTTCCGACGTTCTCAACATGACGATTGAAGAGGCGGCTGATTTCTTCAACGCGATTCCTCATATTTCGCGAAAACTTGAGACTTTAAAGAGCGTGGGTCTGGGCTACATTCAGCTAGGTCAGAGTGCGCTCACACTTTCTGGCGGCGAGGCTCAGCGTGTCAAGCTTGCGACAGAGCTTGCCCGTCCTTCTACTGGCAAAACGCTCTACATTCTTGATGAGCCCACAACCGGCCTGCATTTTGCGGATGTAAAAGTCCTCATGGAAGTAATCCAGAGGCTCGTTGACAAAGGAAACTCTGTGGTGATGATTGAGCACAACCTTGATGTTATCGCCCAGGCGGACTACATAATCGACCTTGGCCCGGACGGCGGAAACAAGGGCGGCACAATCGTAGACACCGGCACCCCGGAAGAAGTAGCCGCCCGCTGGCAGCAAACCGGCAGCTACACCGGAAAGTTCATCGAGGACACCTTAAAGCACGGTCATAGGGAAGAATAACCACAGATTACACAGATTTCACAGATTATATATTTGATTTTTGAAAATCTGTCTTTTTAATACGAATATCTTTCGTATAACAAAATTTCTAATCCGTGTAATCTGTGACATCTGTGGTTTAAATATATGAAAAAAAAGTTTTTTGTGCTTGCAGTTTTGATTTTCTCTCTCTTTTTGCTCCCGCTTTTTGCGGCCGGAGATAAGTCTGTCATTTCTATTGATCAGGCGCAAAAGGTTGAGAATACAAAAGATGCAGTGAGCGGTGATGACTGTATCGTTCTTACAGGAAATGTCAAAATTTCCGTGACTCGTGACGGCACAAAGACTACAATCAGTGCAGAAAAAATCAATTATAATCGTGTCACCGAAATGCTTTTCGCGGAAGGTGATGTTTCTCTTGCCCAGACAGGCGGTTCTGCTGGCGGCGAGACAATCACGGCATCAAGCCTGCTTTTTAACACGGCCACTCTTGAAGGTGTTTTTGACAATGGCCGGGCTGTTCAGACATCGAGCGATGCGATTAATCTTCCTTCCGGTTCCACGCTTATTGTTGCTTCCGAAGTTTTTGGCCGTGACTCAGGTGGTACGATTTCATTCAAATCTGGTGAGCTTACTTTCTGTGATGATGAAAATCCTCACTGGCGAATCAAAGCTACACGAATCTGGCTTTTGCCCGGCGGTGAATTTGCCTTCCTTAATGCCCGACTTTTCGTTGGTCATTTTCCATTGCTTTATCTTCCTGCCTTTTATTATCCGAAGGACGAGCTTCTTTTTAACCCGACTTTTGGTTTCCGTCAACGGGAAGGATATTACATCAACACAACGACTTATCTTTATGGAAGAAAAGGCTCAGGTGTGCTCAGTTCGGCCGACATTAATTCCAAACTCAATTCATCAAGCTCGAGCTCTTCTTCCGATGACGATAAAATCGACTTTTTCAGCTTTATGAACACGGGCTCGATGAAGGAACAAAGGCGTGAAGGTCTTGTTCTTCACAATCTTGATGATGATTATTCCGGCGACACTTCAAAATATTTCAAAGTGATGGCAGATTATTATGCAAATATGGGTACGATGGTCGGTTTTGACGGAGTTTTTGCCCCTGGAACAATTATCACAAATCTTTCCACAAATCTTGAAATCGGTTTTTCAAACACAATTTTCAGAAACAATGCGATTTATCTTCCAAAAAATGCCGGCGGTGAAATAATCGAAGACAGATCAAATTTCATGGGACTGGAAGTTCCTTTCCGTTATCAGGCAAATTTGAAGTTCTCTATCGCAAAGCCGTTCTCACTCACTTTCAGTATGCCGATTTATTCAGATCCATATTTTAACTATGACTTTAACACTCGCGCTGAGACAATGGACTGGATTGATTTTGCCATGAGTGGTGGCGGCGCTTCATCATCAAAAGATGAATTGACAGTCAGCGAGACTTCATCTTTTACATGGGGCATAAACGGTTCTTACACCGTAAAAGTTCCTGATTTCTTAAATCCTTATATTTCAACACTTTCTCTTTCAAGTTTCAGTTCTTCGATTGTTTACTCTTCCAAAGCACATGAAAAACTCAAAGATGACGAGCGTGCTCAGAAAGATTCTTCATGGACAAGTTACACACCGGAACGGAAATTCTATTATCCGTCGCAAATTACTCCGTTCAAAGTCAGCGGAAGATTGTCGGGCACTCTTGTTCAAATCCCGAACACAAAATCCAAAAAATCTACGTCTGCTTCCGTGACCCTTTCACCACCCGAAGATTTGGATGATTCAGAAAAAAAAGATGAGAAGAATGATTCCTCTGATTCCAAAGATGCTGCGAATTCAAAAAATACCGAAAATACTGAAGACTCAGAGGCCGAAGACGCAATTTTCTCTGATGTCTATCTTCCTTCGCTGGATGTCCCTTCTTTTTCAGTGAAAACAATGAACGGAATTACTTATTCTCTGGGGTATTCTGTTTCGCCGGATTTCACGTCTCAGTTTTCTTATTCTTCCGTAATTCTTAAAACGCCAGAAGATTTTGACTGGAATGATATGCAGTCAACTTATATTCAGGTAAAATCTCCGACGGTCATTACTAACAGGATTGGTTACAGGGATAATTTTATTTCCCTCACGGATACTTTTACCTTCAGCCCGGTTTATCAGTCGCATCCATATTTAAAAATAACAGACTCTTCTTCGGACGGCGGATATACTCCGGATTCTGCAAAATCGGTAGAAAAATCGGATTATACGGCTCGAAAAATGGATTTGACGGACGTAAATGCACTTTCATTCCGTCCTTTTGGATATACAGAGCATTTTGCTGACACTTCGCTTACCTGGAACACAACGATTAAAATGATTCGTACAGATTTTACGGGTACGGCGGATGATCCTGAGTGGGATTATAAGACAGCTGATTTGACTGATGAAGACTGTCTCACGGTTCATAACCTGAATCTCGTTTTGGGTGCCAAAGAAATGGACAAAAGAGTTTATCAGACGCTTTCTTTGACGACAACTCTTCCGCCACAGGTAGATTCTTACAGCGGAACATTGACTTTGGGCTTCCCATACACGGTTTTTACAGTCGGAACTGGAATCAAGCAAAAAAGTAAGGATGACAGCACATGGGTAAAAGATGATTTGAGCCAGTCCCTGAGCCTAGATTTGTTTTCCAGCAAGCTGAAATTTTCAGAAAATTATGTCTATGACTTTGAGGAGTCTGATAGCGAGTCGTTGAAATTCTCGCTGTCCGGATTCGGGGCGCAGGCTTCTTATACGGCTTCATATGTCTCAGGCTATCATTTTAAGTCTGGAAAAGGCTGGGTTGTGAATAATAATGGAGAAAAAGAATTCCAGCCATATCAGTTTTCGCTTTCATATTCTAGCAAATCAAAGACATTCAAGTATTTGAGTGACCGTATTTCCTGGTCTCCGTCTGTATCGACAAGTGCGGTTTATGATTTCGTGCGTCCTACAAACAGTTATTTTAAATTAACTCCATCCCTTACCTTCAAGGTGAATAATTTCCTTGATATTAAATTCAGTGCAGAAACGAAAAACAGTATTATTTACCGCTATTTCTGTTCTGATGATGATTTCCAGAATTATTATGGTGGTCGTGGTGAGCGTAACATCCTGCAGGATATTCTTGATTCGTTCCGGTTTGATGATGAGGAAAAACGCAAGGCAAGCGCATTCAAATTGCAGACTCTGAAGATTGACGTGACTCATGATCTCGATGACTGGGATTTGAACTGCTCGTTCAGTATCAAGCCTCGTCTTTTGACTCCTAGCTCGACAGGATATGCCGGAGACGGAAAAACTTCTTACTACGATTTCAGCCCGTATTTCTCAATCAGTGTTGCATGGCGGCCTCTTGCAAGCATGAAGACTCAGATTGTAGATGAATACGGAGAATGGAAGTTGAATCCTTAACTTCTTTCTTTGAAAAGAAATTCACGCTCTTGTGAAGTAATTTTTGATTTATAAAAAACAATCCTTAAAATCTTATTAAACTATTCTTCTTTTAAATGAGTAAAATAAATTTAAAATACAGTTACAGTGATTTCAATAATATTGAGTTGATAAATAAGACAGAATAGTGCATAAAGTTGACAGTTTTTTAATCCGATTATAAAACTGCCTTAAATAATCTTAAGGACCGGATTTTTTAAGGCGATTAAAAAAAATTTGGAGTAAAAAAATTGCATTTCCTATCTTCTGGTAAATGTAAAAAAGTTTTTGAAATGTTATATCGGAGAGTTTATAACGGAGGAGACAAGTTTAGTTTTTTTGAAGATGGTCTGAGTCTTATTCGAGAGGTCCTTAATGAAAAGAATGAGGCTGCTATAATTTTCATGGACTACGACTTGTACAAGGGATTTACGGATGTCATTTACGATATCCTGAAGTCAAAAAATCTGAAAATCCCGATAATTCTGATTGGCGACCCAAAAAGAAAAACAACAGAAAGGATGAATTTCTGGGTTGCTGTAAATGAATTTCAGTATGATATTCAGACTTTGCACCTTATGACACCTCTGTTCAAAAAAATAACGGAAGCGCTTGAATGTTCTGAAATTAAGAAGTTGATTTTCGAGACTGATAATACCGGAGAAAATTCAGTTCTGGAATTGTCGCCTCCTGTGAAGACGGTAAAAAAGAATGTCCTTGAACCTTTCAGAAAGGACGCCAATTTGCCGCCATCAATTTATAATCTTCTTGCATTCTTGTTTAAGCGTCGTTGTCGTGAGGTTTCTGTCGATGAAATTGCAAGCTATATGAATATAAACGGCAGTGATGAAAAGTCACGGAAAAATGCTGTTTATGCCTATATCGCGAAGCTCAGAAAATGTATTGACTGTACGCCAAGATGTAAGCTTGAAGTTCTTCGGACAAGAAGGGGATACTACAAGCTGGTTTTGCGTTGATTGCAAATGCGTAGTTGAAAATCGCCTTTCAGCCCGCTATACTTTGTGCCATGCAGCCGAAGATTTTCAGCCTGATTGATAAGGCGATTTACGATTATAAAATGATTCCAGAGGGAGCAAAAATTCTCGTGGGTGCGAGCGGAGGAAAAGACTCCACTCTTCTCATCGAATATTTTGCGAACAGAATGCGAAGGCGTAACGAGCATTTTTCATTCACCGCGCTGAACATAAAAACTGATTTCGCCGATGAATTTTCGCCTGAGCTCAAAAAGATTTTTGCGGGCTGGGGCGTTAATGTTGAGACTTTAGAAGTGAACACTTTGGAGCGCGTAAAACCCGGCCGCAAGATGAACTGCTTCTGGTGTTCAATGCAGCGTCGTATGGAACTGAATGAATATGCTGCCCGCAACGGATTTACTCATGTTGCTCTTGGCCATCATCTGGATGATGCTCTCGAAACCCTTTTGATGAACATGCTGAACAAAGGCACTCTAGAGACAATGCCGCCAGCGATGAAGTATGACAAGTATCCTGTCACGATAATCCGCCCGCTGTATTATGTTCCGGTGAGCGCGATTGTTGAACATGCCGAGATAGAAGGCTGGAAGAGCCAGACATGCACCTGCACCTATCAGGACAATTCCGGCCGCAAAGATGTCCGCCGAAGGCTCGATGTGCTAACGAACGGCGACAATGCACAAAAAAAACGGATGCTCCTCGCTCTGAAGAACATCCGCCCTCAATACTTGCCGTAATTTACTTGATACGGGCTTTGATGAACTCCATTTTGAGTTCTTTCATTGCTTCTGTAAGAGAGACTTTGTAGATGTGCGGATTTAGGATTCTCTTGTATGAACTGTCGAAGCTTTCGAGCTGCTTCTGCATAGTCTCGCGGGCTTTGCGCAATGTTTCGGCTTCGCTTTTCTTCTCGCCAATGCGTTTTCCGTTCTCGACAACCTTTCTGAGCATCGGCTCGACTTTCGCCGCATTGAAAACGAACTGCCTGTAATCAATCATCGGATGGTAATAGCGGTATTCTTTGCCTTCTTCGATAATCTCATCCTTGCGTGCAATGATGTCAGCCCGTGCGTTGCCGTCCGCGTCGTACAAACGGAATACATTTTTGATTCCAGGGTTCGTGTTTTTCTCAGGATTGTCGCTGAATTTCATTGCAGGCTGCATCAGGTCTGTTTTTTCGTCGTGACGGGCACCGAGCTTGTAAACGCCGGTGAAACTTGCTTCGTTTCCGCCCGTTACCATGTGAGTTCCGACGCCCCAAGAATCAATCGGCGTGTTCTGCTGAACCAAAGTTTCGATGATTTCTTCGGTAAGCTCGTTTGATACGCAGATTTTTGCCTGCGGGAATCCTGCTTTGTCCAGTTCTTTTCGGACTTCGCGTGTCAAATAAGAAATATCGCCGGAATCCAGTCGAACTCCGAAATTGTAGCCCTTTTCGACAAGCTCACGGCCAGCGATAATCGCATTTTTGATTCCAGATTTGAGGGTATCGTAAGTATCGATTAAGAAAACGGCATTAGTCGGATAAATTTTTGCGTAGGCGCGGAATGCCTCAAGCTCACTCGGAAAAGCCATAATCCATGAGTGAGCCATCGTTCCCATTACAGGAATGCCGTAAATTTTTCCGGCGAGAGTGTTGCTTGTTCCTGCAGCCCCGCCGATAAAACTTGCTCGTGTTGCGCTCATACCGCCGTCTGGTCCCTGAGCACGGCGCAAACCGAATTCCATGATTCCGCCTTTTTTGCTTGCGAGCCAGACTCGCGCTGTTTTTGTGGCGATAAGACTCTGGAAATTGATGATGTTCAGAATAAGAGCTTCGACAATCTGGGCCTCAATCAAATTTGCATGAATCCGCACGATTGGCTCCTGCGGAAATATGATTGAACCTTCTTCAAAAGCATACATGTCGCCGTTGAAGCGGAAATCTTTAAGAAATTCCAAAAATCCTTCCTCAAAGATATTCTGCGAGCGAAGATATTCGATGTCGTCATCGCCGAAAGTGAAGTCCGTGATTGCGTCAATAAGATTTTCCAGACCGGCGAAAACTGAGAATCCGCCGTTAAAAGGCTGCCTGCGGAAAAACATGTCAAACACGACCGCATGATTCATGTTATTCTTCCAATAGCCCTGAGCCATGGTAAGTTCGTAGAAGTCGGTAAAAAGTGCATTGTTAATGATTGGATTTTTCATATCGTATCTCCAAAAAAATTGTAACGAATTTTATAAATTACTTCCACACGCTAGCGCCCGAAGCCCAGCTTCGAACGAGACTCGTTAAAAACGCTTCTCAAGCGTTTTTGCGCTTTTAGCGCCACTCGCTAGGACGTTTGTTATATTTGAAAGTGTATCTTGCGCCCAGATATCTTCCGATAAAGCGGCTCATGAACGCCGTGAATTTCCATTTGTTTGCCCATAAAATAATTCGTTTGCCGCGTTTTGCTTTTTTGAGACAATGCGCGACCACCGCAACAGGATCTTTTCCGTGCAGAACTTCTTTTCTCGCGCCATTTGAAGCAACGTTCGCAAAATCCGTAGAAACAGAGCCTGGACAAAGCGCGCTCACTTTAATTCCTTTGTCTTTTAATTCTGCAGCAAGAGCAACTGAAAATGAAAGCACGTAAGCCTTTGTTGCCGCATAAACCGCAAAATTTCCAAGAGGCAGAAAAGCCGCAAGCGAAGCAACATTTATAATAGAAGAATCCTTGTGCAGATAAGGCAAAACCGCACCGCAGAGACCTGTGAGGGAAGTGCAGTTCAAATCTATCATTTCCAGCTCTTTTTCAAGCGGTGTCGTCGCAAACTCGCCGTAAGTACCAAATCCCGCGTTGTTCACAATCATGTCAATTTCAAAACCGCCAGAAATTTTTTCTGTAGAAAGAAAAGTCCTGAAAAGTGAAACGCCTTCCTTGCCGGAAAGATTCATTTGAACAGCTTTGATTGTCGGAAAAGCTTTGCATGAGTCCGGCTTTGCGCTTTCAATTTCTTCTTTTACACTTTCAAGTTTCTCTTTATTTCGTGCAAAAAGCCAGAGTTCTGTGCTTTCTGTTTTTGTTGCAATCTGTCGTGCAAATTCCGCTCCCATTCCAGAACTTGCCCCTGTAATAATCGTAATTTTTCGCATGTGCTAATTATATTGTCTAAGGGCGAGTTTTGCAAATCAGCGGATATTTTTTGATGCAGCTGGTACAATTCAAATCTCAACTTTCTCTCGACTTTGCCGCGGCTACTTTCCAGTGCGAGAATTTTCTATTAGAATCAGAGCCATGAAAAAAATAATCTGTGCAATCTGTGCAATCTGTGGTTTACTTTCTTCATGTGACAAAAAACTTACCCCTGAGCAAATTGAAGCTCAGAATCGCCTTGCCGAAGAACAGCGTCTCCAAGCAATTGAACAGGCGAAAAATTCCGCAATTTCAGAATATGCCGATTCCCTTTCAGAGGACGTAAAAATTTCCCAGCTTTTTCTGGTCAATATCGAAGGAAATCAAAAATATCATTCCGTTGAAAAAACTTCCGATGGAAAAGCTCTTGTTCCGGGCGGAGTTTTGCTTTTTTCTTACAATATTTCAAAAGATCCGCTCGAAACTTACGATTTCATCAAATCGATTCACGATTTTTACATTGAAAATCAGAATATTCCGCCATTTGTCGCAGTCGATCAGGAAGGGGGCGATGTAAACCGTTTGCGTGGACTTACGAGTGTTCTTTGGGGGCAAAAAAAGGTCGCCGAATCTTTCTCTCCAGAAAATGCCGCAAATTTATATTCTGCTCAGGCCCGGCAGATGCGAAATCTCGGTTTCCATTTAAATCTTGCCCCAGTCGTCGAAGCAGAGAATGAATCAAACAAAGATTTTTTGGACACCCGCACTTTCGGAAGCCTTCAAAAAGTCCTTTCTTATGGCAGAATTGCAATCGATTCTTACGAGCAAAACGGAATTTCCGTCGTTTTAAAGCATTTTCCAGGCAATTCAAGCGTAGACCCTCATGTGGGGCTTCCCAAAATCATTTTCGATGAAAGCGAACGGGACAATTATTTTAAGCCGTTTGAGGAGCTTCTTCCAAAATCGTCCGCTGTTTTAATGAGCCACGCGATTATGAAGCCAAAAAATGCTGATTTCGCCGAAAAATACGATATGCCGGCTTGTTTTTCAAAATACTGGATTTCAGATTGCGTTCGTGACAAATTCGGCTTTAACGGACTTGTCTTTTCTGATGACATTTTCATGGGCGCGCTCGCAAAAAACGGCTATCCACCTCAAGAAGCCTGTGTCAAAGCAATAGATGCCGGTGTCGATGTAATCATGCTTTCCGAAAAACGTTTCGGTCACGTCGCAGAAATTTTGCAAAAAAAAGCAAAAGAAGATGACTCATTTGCAAAAGAACTTGACAGGGCCGTAAAAAACGTAATTCGTTACAAAATCAAGGCTGGAATTCTTTTAATCGAAGAAAATGAGCAAATTCCAGCAGAAAATTCCAACGTCTTGGAAAACGAAATGACAATTCCAAGTTTCTCCGTTAAAATAAATCCGAAATACGAGGAATTTGACCTTAAGAAATTCGACGAAGATTATAAGTCAGGCATGGAAGCGTACGATTAAAAGTGATTTTGCGTAGCAAAATCGAATCTGTGTGGCAATAAATGAGAAAACTATGAAGCAAAAAGACCGTAATAAAAAACTTACAGGAAGCGAAGGATTTGAAGCTTATTATTCAAATCTCTTTGGCGAGCGATGGCAGTCAATAAAAGAATCTTTCTCCCTCGAACCCGACTATGCTGAATGGAAAGCTGGCGGTGAAAAGCCTTATTTCCTCGACTCAGGCTCTGTTCGGGCGGCAGTTTCCCTTCCTTTGGAAAATGCCGTGGACATTCTCGATTTATGTGCGGCTCCCGGCGGAAAGACTCTGGTGCTTGCCTCAAACATGCCCCAGAATGCGAATCTCCTTTCAAACGAACGCTCACCTGAGCGAAAGAACCGTCTTGCGAACACTGTTCATGACTGTCTGCCACAGGAAATTCAGGAGCGTGTGACCGTAATCTGCAAGGACGGAGCGCAAATGTGCCTTAAAAACGAAGAGAAATTCGACGCGATTCTGCTCGATGCTCCGTGCTCATCTGAGCGTCATGTTCTCGCTGACCCAAAATATCTTTCTGAGTGGTCGCCGTCTCGAATCAAAACGCTTTCGATGGCTCAGTGGGCACTTCTTTCTTCAGCATGGCGAATGTTGCGGCCGAACGGCTTTCTTTTGTACTCAACTTGCGCGCTTTCTCCTGATGAAAATGACAATGTAATCGCAAAATTATTAAAAAAATTCGATAACGTCAAACTGTGTGAACCAAAAATCTCTCTGGATTACAAGAATTTCACGGCTTCCGTTCTTCCTGAATACGAAAAAACAGAGTTCGGAGCGCATGTCCTTCCAGACAAAGCAGGCGGTGCAGGTCCGTTATATTTCTGCCTTTTGAAGAAAAATCACTAGACATACCAGCCAATATTTTGATACAATCCAAGAACATATTTGCAGTAGTGTTTTTTATGAACACAAGGAGGAATGTTGGCAGATACAAAAGGTTTACGAATCAATGAACAGATTCGTGTACGAGAGGTCAGGCTTGTAGACGAAGAGGGCGGAAAGAACGGGATTGTTCCCACTCGGGAGGCTCTTGAGCTTGCAAAAGAACGCGATCTTGACCTTGTAGAAGTTTCGCCAAACGCAAATCCGCCGGTTTGTAAAATACTTAACTACGGTAAGTATCGGTTCGAGCAGGAAAAAAGGCTCCGTGATTCCCGCAAGGCCCAGAAAGCCCTTAAACTCAAGGAAATTCGTATGCAGCCAAAGATTGGTGCCGGCGACCTTGATACTAAGGCAAAACATGTTCAGGAATTCTTGGACGAAGGCGATAAGGTTAAGGTTACAATCCGTTTCCGCGGTCGTGAGCTTGCCCATACCGAACTCGGCTACGATGTTCTGAACGAAGTATTGAAAAGGTTGACCGAAGGTTCATACACCATCGAGAAGCCTGCCGCAATGGAAGGGCGATTTATGTCAATGACATTAAATGCCAAGGCCAAATAACCTAAAGTCCAAAATCTCCCAGGTGGAGTACTTTAGTTAATCAAAGAGGTGGCTAAAATGCCAAAAATGAAGACAAAGAAAGCCGCAGCTAAAAGATTCTCTTTTACTGCAACAGGCAAAGTTAAGTACAAGAAGATGAACCTTCGCCATATCTTGACGAAGAAATCAGCAAAACGCAAGATGCATCTTCGCCACGCAGGTATCCTTTCTGAGGATTCAGCAAAAGTTATCCGCAGCCAGCTGCTTCCGTACGGTAATTAATTTTAAAGGTTATAAGGAGTAAAGAATGTCTAGAGCAATAGATGGAACAAAACGCAATAACCGCCGTGCAAAAATTCTTAAGCTTGCTAGCGGTTTCACAGGACGCCGTGGAACAAACTATAAGGCAGCAAAAGACGCAGTTGTAAAGGCTCTCCGCCACGCTTACGTTGACCGCCGTGACCGCAAAGGTGATTTCCGCCAGTTGTGGATCGCTCGTATCAACGCAGCAGTTCGTGAAGAAGGTCTTTCATACTCACGCTTCATCAATGGTCTTACAAAAGCAGGTATTTCACTCAACCGCAAGGCTTTGTCAAACCTCGCTATCGAAGATCCAGCAGCTTTCAAAGCAGTCGTTGAGGCTGCAAAAAAAGCTCTCGAAGCATAAATGACATGCCAGATTCGGGCAAATGTTCGGGTTTGGCGTATCTAATCGGAGTACAATATGATTTCATTCGATCAAGTTCTGTTGTTAGAAGAAAGGGTAGAGAGCGCTGTTAAAAAAATCGAACAGCTTAATGCGGAAAACGCTGCTTTGCGAGCAAAAGTTGCAGAGCTTTCAAACGCGCTTAACGCAAAATCGGAGCAGTTCTCATCATTTCAGTCTGACCAGAGCAAGATCGAAGAAGGAATTCTTAAGGCTTTGAGCCGTCTCAATGCCGTGGAGAATGTCGTTCTTCAGGCCAGCGGGGCGGCTCAAAGTGTTTCTGTTTCTAGCGAGCATATTGCAAACGAGCAGGCTCGTTCAGAAAGTGTAACTTCAACACAAACACAGCCAGTAGCAGAGCCTGTACAGGTTGTGCAGGGCAATGTTCCAGAGCCAAAGGAGCCTGTTGCGCAAGCTCAGCCTCAGAATACAAACCAGGCACAGAACGTTCCTGTGCAAAATGCCGAGCCGTCATTTGACAGCATGAATGTCTCAGAACCAATTCCTGGGCAAAAATCACAGTCTCTTGAACCTGTTCAGCCAATCCCAGAAGAAATCGAGGTTCCTGTTTCACAGGGGGGGCAAACTCAGCCTGAGCCGATGTCACAAAACTCTCAGGTTTCTTCAGTCTCTGAGTCAATCTCATCAGAAATCGGTTTTGAATTCGGTGATTCAGATTCTTCCTCTCAGGGCAATTCTCAGCCAGCTCAAGATTCGCAGGGTGCACCATCTCAGCCAATGTTTGATATTTTCTAGCCTATGGGTGCGCTTCAGATTGATGTCTTCAATTCGCCGTTTGTCATTCAGGTGAACGAAGATGATGAATATCTACAAAAACTTCTCTGGTACTATAAAAAAATCATTGAGCGAATCGAACGCAATGGTGCGCTAAAAAATCCTGTTCAAATTTCTGCCCTCGCAGGAATCATGCTTTGCGACGAACTTTACAAGGAAAAATCAAAAGCTCAGCTTACAAAAACTGACGGAACTGAGTCAGCTTCAGTTCCTGTGGATTCCGAAGAAAGCAAAGAAGCAGAACGTCTCACAAAAATGATGATTGATCGAATCGACAAAGCGCTGGAATCATAGATGTTAAAATTTTCCGTCTGGGTTGATGCAGATTCTTTTCCGGTGAAAGCCCGTGATTTTATTGTAAGCCATTCGTTCTCCAAAGAAGTTTCTGTTAATTTTGTCGCAAACCATGAGATAAAATCGCCAAATCCAAAAGTAAAAATGATAATTTGCCAGAAGGAGCATAATGCGGCCGACGATTATATTTTCGAAAATGCTTGTGAAAATGACATCGTTGTTACCCGTGACATTCTCTTTGCGGCTCGCCTTGTCGAAAAAAATATCGCCGTTATGAACGACAGGGGAGTGTTGTTTTCAAGAGATAATATCGAAGATAAACTGCGTGAGCGTGAATTCAGCCTGAACATGGCCCAGATTGGTCTTGGCGGTAATAAAGGAAATTATTACGGAGACAAAGAATTTAAGAAATTTTCTACGCTCTTTGAGACAGAGCTTCAAAAACATATAATCGCCGACATTTACAATGTGAAACGCCGGTGATTTACAAGTCTTTTTGATTCTTCAGTTTTTATTTTTTTCCCATTCTGTCGTATGCGGCATTGATTGAAATTATTCGGTCTTTTACTTCAAGGAAAGCCAGTACGAGTGAAGGGTCAAACTGTTTGCCCGACAAGCTTTGAATCTCAATGAAAGCGTCATCGATGGACCATGCCTCTTTGTATACGCGGGCATGAGAAAGCGCGTCAAATACATCGGCAATTGCGACAATTCGTGCCGAAAGCGGAATCTCTTCACCTTTTATAGGCTTGATTTCTCCAATCGGTTTGCCGATTTCGTATTTTGTATAATCGATTCGCCCAGGATAGCCTCTTTCGTCTCCATCCCACCATTCGTGATGGTGGAGCGCGACGTCACGTGACATCTCGTCAATCTCAGACTCTGGTTCTGTGAACAGTTGTGCGCCAACACAAGTGTGTCCCATCATGATTGAACGCTCTTCCGGCGTGAACCGGCCAGGACCTGGCTTCTTCAAAATCACATCGGAGATACCGACCTTTCCCAAATCATGGCATTTTGCCGCAATTTTGAGAATATCCCTGTATTTCATACGTTCTTCTTTTGGAATGTTGTGGTTGAGTGCCCACTGATCGTAAATTTCAAGAGAAAAATCTGAAACACGCTCGACATGTGTGCCGGTTTCTTTCGGATCTCGGAATTCGGCCATTCGCTGCATTCGCTTGATCATGTTGCTGGTGAGATATGTATGCTCAAGAGCCTGAGTAACGCTCGAAGCGAACTGTTTTATGAATTCTGCGGATTCCTCGCTGAACGGAATTACGTTTTCATCCTTGTCTTTTGCATTGATAATCTGAATTACGCCCAGGGTTTGGCCGCTGCTGGTAATGAGCGGAACTGTAAGCATGGAAACTGTTTTGTATCCAGTCGAAATATCCGTGCTGCTGTTGAATTTATATGGCGTGTTTTTGTCGATGTTGTATGCATCCGGGATATTGAGCGTTTGGCCTGTACAGGCGCAATAACCGGAAATTGAAGTTTTTGTTATAGGAACGGTGAAGTAAACGTACGGAGATTTTGACTCTGTGCGCGTTGATTTATGTTTTGTATCGTTTTGTGCGTATTTAATACGAAGAAGTTTGTCTTTGAATGCATTTTCTTCGTCGGCGTAAGTTGCTGACGGAGTTGTGGACGGTTGTTTGTCTTCAATTACATAAATGGAACCCGCGTCAGCATTGGCGATTGCTCGTGCTTCAGTAAGAATGCGTTCCAGCAAAACGTCAGTATCGCGAATCTCGTTGAGAAGTTTTTCAGTTTCGAAAACTTTTTTTAATTTTTCTGCATTTAGCTCGAGTGGCATCTTTTTGTCCTTAATTAGATTATAGTTGAATTGTTCTGTTTAGTCTAGAAAAATTATTTCTTTATAAGGCGCAAATCCGCGTGCTGCCGCTGTTGCGCCGCTCGGTAGCCCTCGGTGCCCGCACGCGGGCACTGGCCGCGGGCCACGGCTCCATAGCGGTGCGGCACCCACTCCCGGGGCGGGGGAGCCCGCCCTGGCCGCTGTCTGGTCACGGGCGCCCCCGGCCGTCCGGGCCGCAGGCCGCTTCAGGACAGTGTGAGGCTCCTGCCCGGGAACGGCATTTTTTCTTTCGGTAGGGGAAATCAAAAAAAATGAAAAAAAAATCGAAAAAAAAATCGAAAAAAAATTTAAAAAGTGTTGACAGAAAATATGAGCCGTGATATATTCATTCTCACCCGCTGACAACAAGCGGCGGGCACAAAGTTCTTTGAACAGCATACCAGTGACGGAAAGGAAAGACAAACGTGAGGCAGACGAACAAAGTCTGGTTCAGCGTGTGACATCACAGCATACAAAAAAAACAAGCCAGCGGGGCCGAGAGGCCCTGATGGAGTTCCTAATCAATTCAATCTAAGATGAAATGATAAGGTCAGGCAATGATTTATGGTAATCTTCGGTCCTTCGGGACCTTGGAATAATCATGGAGAGTTTGATCCTGGCTCAGAACGAA
>Ga0256405_10003478_pt1 | contig 32295 bp, 26 predicted proteins | sample RumenRJG_02DNA_FD_189096 | JGI IMG/M metagenome (GOLD analysis project Ga0256405, IMG submission 189096) | Bovine rumen microbial communities from Lethbridge, Alberta, Canada - RJG_02 | ecosystem: Host-associated > Mammals > Digestive system > Stomach > Rumen | place: Canada: Alberta...
GCACCTCACAACTGATGATCACAAAGGTGTAAAAGCGACATGATCCTGCCAACCCTGTTTCTGGCAGCGGGCGGTCCTCTTTCCGGGTGGTTCGCCAAGCTGCATGAAACCTTTATCGAAAACGAGCGGTACAAGATGATGATCGAGGGGTTTCGCCACACCATCGTCATCACCCTGGGCGCGCTTGTCATCGGCGTCACCATCGGCATGCTGATCGCGGTGGTCAAGTATTTGGCGGAGGACGTCCCCGAGCTGAAGCCTCTGGCGGTCATCTGCGACCTGTACGTGAAGGTCATCCGCGGCATCCCGATGGTGGTGCTCCTGCTCATCTTCTTCTACATCATTTTCTCACACGCGAAGAACGGCATCCCGGTGGCGATCATCGCCTTCGGCGTCAACTCCGGCGCGTACATGGCGGAGCTGATCCGGTCCGGCATCAACGCCGTGGACGCGGGGCAGATGGAGGCCGGGCGCTCCCTGGGCATGAGCCGTCTGCAGGCCATGCGCGTGGTGGTGTTTCCCCAGGCCGTCCGCTACATCCTCCCCGCCATCGGCAACGAGCTGATCGCCCTTCTGAAGGAGACCTCCGTGGCCGGCTACGTGGCGGTGATCGACGTGACCCGTGCCGGAAACCTGATCCGCAACAATTCCTACGACGCCGTCAACCCGCTGATGCTGGTGGCGCTGATCTACCTTGTGCTGGTCCTGCTCCTGACCTGGCTCCTCGGTAAACTGGAAAGGAGGCTATCAACCGGTGATAAGCGTTAAGAATCTGCAGAAGAACTTCGGCGGCATCGAGGTCCTGAAGGGGATCAACACCGAAATCGACAAGGGGGACGTGATCTGCGTGATCGGTCCCTCCGGCTCCGGCAAATCCACCTTCCTGCGCTGTCTGAACATGCTGGAGAGGCCCTCCGGCGGACAGATCATCTTCGAGGGAGACGACCTGACGGACAATAAGATCGATCTGGATCTGCACCGGCAGAAGATGGGCATGGTGTTCCAGCAGTTCAATCTCTTTCCCCACATGACCGTCATGAAGAACCTGATCGTGGCTCCCATGATGCTGAAAAAGGTCCCGGAGGAGAAGGCGCGCGCCAAGGCTCTGGAGCTGCTGGGCAAGGTGGGACTGGCGGACCGGGCGGACTCCTTCCCGAACCAGCTCTCCGGCGGTCAGAAGCAGCGGGTGGCCATCGTGCGGGCCCTCTGCATGGAGCCGGACGTGATGCTGTTCGACGAGCCCACCTCCGCCCTGGACCCCGAAATGGTGGGCGAGGTGCTGGACGTCATGAAGAAGCTGGCGGCCGACGGCATGACCATGGTGGTGGTCACCCACGAAATGGGCTTCGCCCGGGAGGTGGCCAATCGGATCCTCTTTCTGGAGGACGGCGTGATCCTCGAGGAAGGGACACCGGACGAGATCTTCAACCACCCGAAAAACGAGCGGCTTCGTTCGTTCCTGGCAAAGGTGCTGTAACAACAATAAAAGGGGAAGTTCCGGCTTCCCCGATCTCTGTTTTCAAAAGGAGTTTTACTATGGTTTCCTGGAAGGGCAGACATTTTCTCAAGCTGCTGGATTATACCCCGGACGAGATCGCGGGACTCCTGGAGCTGGCCGCGGATCTGAAGGCGAAGAAGAAGGCGGGCGTTCCCCATCGTCTCTGCGAGGGAAAGAACGTGGCCCTGATCTTTGAAAAGACCTCCACCCGGACCCGCTGTGCCTTCGAGGTGGCGGCGGTGGATCTCGGCATGCACCCGGTCTATCTGGATCCGAAGGGCTCCCAGATCGGCATGAAGGAGAGCATCGCGGACACGGCGCGGGTTCTGGGCCGGATGTTCGACGGCATCGAGTACCGGGGCTTCGGTCAGGAAATCGTGGAGGAGCTGGCGAAATACGCAGGGGTCCCCGTCTGGAACGGACTCACCAACGAATTCCATCCCACGCAGATTCTGGCGGACTTTCTGACGATCCGGGAGCACCTCGGGGATCTGAAGGGCAAAAAGCTGGTGTACATGGGGGACGCCCGGTACAATATGGGGAACTCCCTGATGGTGGGATGCGCCAAAATGGGCATGCGGTTCACGGCCTGCGCGCCGGAGAAGTACTTCCCCTCCCCGGAGCTGGTTTCCGTCTGCAAAGCCGTCGCAGCCGAGACCGGTGCGGAGCTGACCTTTGAGTCCGATCCGGCAAAGGCAGTTCCCGGAGCCGACGTCATCTACACGGACGTGTGGGTGTCCATGGGCGAGCCCTCCGAGATCTGGGAGGAGCGCATCGGGGATCTGCTTCCCTATCAGGTCAACGCGAAGCTCATGGAGAAGGCCGGTCCCGGATGCCGCTTCATGCACTGCCTGCCCGCCTTCCACGATCTGGGCACGGAGATCGGCCGGGAGATCCACAACCGGTTCAGTCTGGACGCTCTTGAGGTGACGGACGAGGTCTTCGAATCTCCCGCCTCCATCGTGTTTGACGAGGCGGAAAATCGGATGCACACCATCAAGGCGGTCATGGCGGCGACCCTCTGACCGGGGAAAGGGTGATAAGATGAAACCCCTCTTTCGGACCGTTTCCGTTCTGCTGGCCGGCCTTCTGCTGTTCTCCTCCTGCGTCCGCAGGACCGGAGACGGCAGCGCGGCCGAGGAGGCGGAGCAGAACGACATCATTTCCTTTCTGAACGAGGATCCCGGCGAAGGACACGGGAATGGAAAGAACGGCGGGAAGACCGCGGGACCGGACTCCCCTTCCGCCGAGCCCCATCCGCTGTTCTATCTCAACGGCGTTTGGAGCGCCACGGGAGCCTACGACGACGATCTGTACTACGATTACGACGAGATCGAGGAGATGTCCCTGGTGATCGAGAACGGATGGGCCGCGCTGACAGCCAACGGGTCCACCTCCCTTCACCCCATCGAATCCGACGGGGACATGCTCTTCATCACCGTCGAAGGAGGGGGAGAGCTGGGGAATGCCCGTGTCATTCTGGACTACTACGACAACGGCTATTTATTGGGCCTGATCCCGGAGAACGATCCCGCCTTCGAGCTGCTGTTCGAGAGACAGTAAAACATCGCGCCGGTACGCGCCATCCCGCATGGGGACGGACGTACCGGCGTGTTTTTTGTATGGTTGAATTGTTTGCTTGAAAACCGGCCGTCAGGCTTCCTCCCGCTCGAAGTAATACTTCTGACGGTGGGTGCAGATGCTCTCGATGATGCCGATGCAGATATACAGGGACAGCATGGAGGAGGGACCGTAGGACAGGAACGGACAGGTGATGCCCACCACCGGCAGCAGCGCCAGGCACATGCCGATGTTCTCCGCCGCCTGAACCAGCAGCATACCGGCCACGCCGATGCAGATGTACGACGCGTAGTTCTTCCGGGTGTTCCGGGCGATGGAGAGGATCCGCAGGATCAGCGCCACGATCAGGGCCAGATACAGGAAGGTGCCGAAAAAGCCGAACTTCTCCGCTACCACCGCGTAGATGAAGTCGCTCTGCCCCTGGGACAGGCTGAAATACTTGGTTCCGCCGTTCATGCCCGCTCCCCGGAAGCCTCCGGCGATGATGCAGGCGCGGCTGGAAATGGCCTGCCATCCCGCTCCCAGGGGATCCAGGTCCGGGTTGAAGCCGTAGAGGACGCGGCTCTGCTGCTTGGAGGACAGACGGTTCCAAAGACGGGGAGCCACCAGCACCGCACCGACGCCCGCTCCGCCGAAATACCACAGGGACAGGCCCGAGCCGAACAGCATGATGGCGAAGATGCCCACGTATACCAGCGCCATGCCGTCGTCTCCCTGCCAGAACACCAGTCCGCAGATGAGACCGCCGTGGGCCGCCAGACTCAGCACGGCCAGAGGGTGGTTGATCTTATCCCGCACCGCGTCCAGATGCAGGGCGAAGGTGATGATGAACGTGATTTTCGTGAACTCCGTGGGCTGGACAGAGAAATCCGTGCCCGGGATCTGGATCCAGTTTTCGTTTCCGTAGGAGCCCGTGCCGAAGAACTTGACGTAGACGATAAGCCCGATCGTGACGGCCAGCAGCACGTATTTCAGCTTGCGGAACCAGGCGTCGTAATCCAGCAGCATCAGAACGCCCACGATCACCACGCAGACGGCGGAAACCAGCAGCTGGGTCCGGAAATACCAGGTGCCGAATTTGTCGGAGGCGGCGTTCAGCGTCACCAGACTCATGGCGTTCATGCCGAAGGCGCACAGGAGGACGATGGGATCCACCCGCCGGATTTTTTCTTTCAGGGATACGGTAAATTCCTTCAGGGATCATCCCCTCCTTCCGTGAAGCTGTTTGTCGGAACGGTAAAAAGGCCGGGAAACACGAAGCTGTCTCCGCGTCTCCCGGCGGATTCAGGCAGGTTCGGAGCGTCCGGTGAAATCAGTACGCGATGCCCCAGTACACCATGGACTTGGCCGGCTTGCCGCAGCAGACGCAGACGTCGGACAGGTGCTTCTGCTCGAAGGGGATGCACCGGGAACCGACGCCGGTCAGCTCCTTCACCTTGTCCTCGCACTCCTCCTCGCCGCACCACATGGCCCGGACGAGACCGTCGCCGTGTTCGCTGAGAGCGGCCTTGATCTCCTCGATGGAGGTGCAGTCGTAGGTCCGTCTCTCGCGGTTCTCCAGAGCCTTCCGATACATGCCGTCCCGGATCTCGGTCATCTTGGCGGCGAGGGTGGTTTCCAGCTCGTCCAGCTTCACCACGGTCTTTTCCATGTTCCAGCGGGTCACCAGCACGCACTGACTGGCCTCGATGTCGCGGGGACCGAGCTCGATGCGGACGGGAACGCCCTTCATCTCATATTCGGCGAACTTCCAGCCGGGGCTGTTGTCGGTGTCGTCCAGCTTCACCCGGTATCCGGCGGCGCGGATCCGCTCGGTGACGGCGCGGTTGGCCTCCAGCACGCCCTCCTTGTGCATGGCGGCGGGAATCACCACCACCTGGATCGGAGCAACGGCGGGGGGCAGAACCAGACCGTTGTCGTCGCCGTGGGTCATGATGATGCCGCCGATCATGCGGGTCGTCACGCCCCAGGAGGTCTGGTGGGGATACTGAAGGGTATTGCTGCTGTCGGCGAACTGGATGCCGAAGGCTCTGGCGAAGCCGTCTCCGAAATAGTGGGAGGTGCCGGCCTGAAGCGCCTTGCCGTCGTGCATCATGGCTTCGATGCAGTAGGTGTCCTCCGCTCCGGCGAACTTGTCGGAGGGAGTCTTCGCGCCCTTGATCACCGGGATGGCCAGATCCTTCTCGTGGAAGTCGGCGTAGATGTTCAGCATCCGGATGGTCTCTTCCCTTGCCTCCTCCTCGGTGGCGTGCATGGTGTGGCCCTCCTGCCAGAGGAACTCGCGGCTGCGGAGGAAGGGACGGGTGGTCTTTTCCCAGCGCACCACGTTGCACCACTGGTTGTACAGCTTCGGCAGATCGCGCCAGGAGCGGATGATGTTGGCGTAGTGCTCGCAGAACAGGGTCTCGGAGGTGGGACGGACGCAGAGCCGCTCGGGAAGCTCCTCGGCTCCGCCGTGCGTCACCCAGGCCACCTCGGGAGCGAAGCCCTCCACATGGTCCTTCTCCTTCTGCAGGAGGGACTCCGGGATGAACAGGGGCATGTAGACGTTCTCGTGGCCGGTTTCCTTGAATTTTCCGTCCAGGATCTTCCGGATGTTCTCCCAGATGGCGTATCCGTAGGGGCGGATGATCATGCAGCCCTTGACGGAGGTGTAGTCCACCAGATCCGCCTTTTTGCAGATGTCGGTGTACCACTTGGCGAAATCCACGTCCATGGAGGTGATGTCCTGAACCAGTTTCTTGTCGTTTTTCATGGATGCTGTTTCCTTTATGATGAAAATGAATTGGTTTCCGTAAACTCAGAGGCGGGTCAGCCGGGCGTAGGTGGCCATGAGCTTTTTCGTTCCGGCCTTGTCGAAGGCGATCTCGTAGAGGGTGTCGCCTCCCATGGGACGGACGCTCAGCACCACCCCGATCCCGAAGCTGGCGTGCTTCACGGTGTCGCCGGGCTCAAATACCTCGGTGGTGGCGGGCTTTTTCTTCTCCAGCGCGGGGCTGGGCTTGGAGGTTTCGTTGACGAAGTAGTTGACGGGCTTCATCTTCTGAGGCCTCTGCCGGAGCTGGCGGATCTCGGCGTCGTCGGGCAGCTCGTCGTCCCGGTCGCAGAGCTCGGGCGGGATCTCGGCGGCGAACCGGGAGATGGGGTTGGAGCTGGTGCGTCCGCTCATCATCCGGTCCCGGACGTGGGTCATGTAAACCGCCTTCTTTGCCCGGGTCACCGCCACGTAGGCCAGCCGGCGCTCCTCCTCGATCTCCTCCGGATTCAGAAGGGTCTGGAAGCTGGGGAAGATGTTCTCCTCCATGCCGGGCAGGAACACCACGGGGAATTCCAGGCCCTTGGAGGAGTGAATGGTCATGAGCACCACGGCGTCCGCGGTCTCGTCGTACTTGTCCACGTCGGACACCAGGGCGATGTCCTCCAGGAATTCCACCAGCGACGGCTCCTCCGCCTGCTCCTCGTAGGCCCGGGCCGCGGAAACCAGCTCGCCGATGTTGTTCAGCCTCTCCTCCCGCTCCGATGCGTCGGGCATTTCGGAGAGCATCCGGTTGTATCCGGTTTCCTCAGCCACCAGCTCGATGAGGCCGGACACGGAGGTCTGATCCGCCATTTCCCGGAACCGGTCCATCATGTAGACGAAGTTCACCATCTGGTTGGCGGTGGCTGAGGAGATGGCGGGATAGCGCTTGACCCGGCGGAGAAATTCCAGCAGGGGACAGCCCTCCTCGTAGGCCAGGGCCTCGGCCACCTGTATGGACTTGTCCCCGATGCCCCGGCGCGGCGTGTTGATGATCCGGCGCAGGCGCAGATCGTCATTGGGATTGTGGATCAGGGCCAGATAGGCGATGATGTCCTTGACCTCCATCCGCTCGAAGAAGCGCATGCCGCCCAGCATCCGGTAGGGGATCCCGGACTTGGCGAAGGCCTGCTCGATGGACCGGGACTGGGCGTTCATGCGGTACAGCACGGCGTAGTCCTTGTAATGACCGCCCTCCGCCACGCCGCTCGCCACGATTTCGGCGATGTAGCGGGCCTCGTCGTTCTGACTGCCCAGGTGCTTGATGACGATGGGGCTTCCCTCCTCGCCGGCGGTCCAGAGGGTCTTGCCCAGACGCCCCTCGTTGTGGGAGATGATCCCGTTGGCGGCCTTCAGGATGGTCTGGGTGGAGCGGTAGTTCTCCTCCAGACGGATCACGACGGTACCCTCGTAATTCTTGTCGAAGTTGAGGATGTTCTCGATGACCGCGCCGCGGAATTTGTAGATGGACTGGTCGTCGTCGCCCACCACCATGATATTCTTATATTTGGCGGAGAGGAGCAGAGTCAGCTCCAGCTGGGCGGCGTTGGTGTCCTGATACTCGTCCACGCACACGTAGCGGTACCGGTTCTGCAGGAGTCTGCGCACGTCCTCGCTCTCGGTCAGAAGGCGCACGGTCTGCATGATGATGTCGTCGAAGTCCAGCAGGTTCTGGCTCTTGAGCTTTTCCGCGTACAGCCGGTAGATCTGGGCGATCTGGCGGTATTTCACGTCGCCGCCGGCCTTTTCCGCGTATTCCTCCGGGCCGATGAGTTTGTCCTTGGCCCGGCTGATGGCGTTCTGCACCGTCCGGACCGGGAGCATCTTGTCGTCGATTCCCAGCTGCTTCATGCAGAGGGTGATCTGCTTCTTGGAGTCGTCGGTGTCGCAGATGGTAAAGGACCGGTCGTAGCCGATCTGATCCCCGTACCGGCGCAGGATCTGCACGCAGACGGAGTGGAAGGTGCCGGACCGGATCTCCGCCGCCTCCTCGCTGTTCTCTCCGAAGACGGAGGCGATGCGGGACTTGATCTCCTTCGCCGCCTTGTTGGTGAAGGTGATGGCCATGACCTGCCAGGGCTCCGGCGGATTGACGGCGAACCGGGTCAGATATTCGCCCAGCTCCTCGTGGGACAGGGCTCCCGCCTCCCGGAGGGCCTCCACGTCCGCCTCCGTGATCTCTTCGGGAACGGCGTCGGAACGGTAGGCGTCCCCGTAGCGGATGATGTGGGCGATGCGGTTCACAAGGACGGTGGTCTTGCCGCTTCCCGCTCCGGCGAGGATCAATAGGGGGCCGTTCACCTGGTAGACCGCTTCCCTCTGGCGGTCGTTCAGCTTGTCGTAATACTGGTCAAACAGCGCTCTCTTCGCGGAAAGATACGCTTCTCTCAATTGTATTCCGGTCATGGTAATACGCTCGCTTCTTAGGATAATTCACAATAGATTATACCACAGAACGGCGCCGTTTTCAAGTGATACTCACACAACATTTTCGACGCGGATCGCCCGTTTCCGGGAAAACTGCCCAAAACCTCCGCGTTGTTCACACAGCGTCCACAATTATGTGCTATGATGTGGCTGAATTCCGAACGGAGGATACGATATGGACAGCATTTCACTGACGCTCAGCGTACCCGTGAAGGACAGCTTCGACCTCATCGTCTGCGGCGGCGGCGTTGCCGGATGCGCGGCAGCTCTGGAGGGCGCGAGGCTTGGACTGAAGACCCTGCTTCTGGAGAAGAGCTGTCTTCTGGGAGGACTGGCCACCATCGGGCTGGTCAATTACTACGAACCGCTCTGCAACGGACGGGGCGTGCAGGTGCTGAGAGGGCTTGCGGAGGAGTTTCTTCTCCTCTCGATCCGGTACGGCTATGACACCCTGCCCGGCGTCTGGAAGAACGGCCAGCCGGCTGAGAAGACCGAGGTCCGGTATCAGACGGAGTTCGATCCGTATCTCTTCGGCATGGCTCTCTGCGAACGGCTGACGGACGAGGGCGTGACCATCCTTTTCGACTGCGCCGCCGCTCAGCCCGTGATCGAGGGAGGCGTCTGCCGCGGGGTCATGACGGACTCGAAATCGGGCTTTGCCTTCTACGCCTGCCGCCAGCTGGTGGACGCCACGGGGGATTCCGAAATGGCGGCCAAGGCAGGAATGCCCACGGCGGACGGGAAGAATTATTTCAGCTACTTTCCCCGCGCCATCACCCTCGACTCCTGCCGGGAGGCGGCAGAATCCGGGCGGATCAACCGGGCTGTCCGGACCGTGCCCGGCGGAGCGGCCAATCTCTACGGGGGAGGCCAGACCGCGGACATGCCTCTCTATTACGGCGCGTCGGCGGAGAACACCAGCGACTATCTGATCCGGAATCAGAAGCTGGTGCTGTCGAAATTCCGGGACGGGGACCGTCAGAGCAGGATGCTGATCATGACGCCCATGATGCCCCAGTTCCGCTGTATCCGCCGGATCGAGGGGGACTATACCATGACGGAGGACGACGCTTACCGTCACTTCCCCGATTCCGTCTGCGCCATCAACGACTTCGACCGGAGGGACTTTCTGTTCGAGGTTCCGCGCTCCGCCATGACGAGGAAAGGCTTTGACAACATCACGGCCGCCGGACGGTGCATTTCTGCCGAGGGCTACGCCTGGGACGCGGTCCGCGTGATCCCCGCCGCCGTCGCCACCGGTCAGGCCTCCGCCCACATGGCGGCCCGGGCGGTGCGGGAGAAGAAGCCGGTGTGGGATACGGATCTTCAGGCGCTTCAGTCCGGACTGGAGGAGAAGACCGTCGCAGTCCATTTCGACGACGCCCTGGTCCCGCCGGACGCGGACTCCGTGGACAAGCGGGTGAAGAAGCTGTGACAGGGGATTTAGGGCTGATTTCTACTGATAGCTGCCGATAAAGATATGAGCGCTGCGCGCGTTTACGGTGATGAACGGCTGCGCCGTGTTATAGGCGTGCGGCAGGCACTCATCGCTTTGCCGGAGGCAATCAACTCTTTAAACCTGCCGGAGGCAGTCATATCCGGAAAACAAAGCTTTGCCGTTTCATTACCATCTCACTCAACACGGGGGAATCGCAATCATGAGAAAAAGCTATTTTGAGGGCATCGCGGCCGGGGTGTACATCGGCATCGGAGGCGCGGTGTTCCTGGCCTGCGACAACCGGTATCTGGGGGCGGTGTTCTTCACCGTGGCCCTCTTGTCCATCTGCATCACCGGGATGCAGCTGTTCACCGGCAAGGTGGGGATGATCGTCACAAGCCACACCCGGGCGGACGTGGTGTCCCTCTTCGGCTGTCTGCTGGGCAATCTGACGGGCACCCTGCTCTGCGCCGTGATCGCCCGGGTCGGCGTTCCCCATCTGGAGGAGCGGAGCCTGGCCGTGGCGGGAGGCAGGATGGACGCCTTCGTCGGACCGGCGGACCTTTTCCGGGTGCTCTTCGCCGGGATCCTCTGCGGCATCCTCATGTACACCGCCGTCTGGGCCTACAAGCAGAAGAACACGGTCTGGGGGATCCTTTTCTGCGTGCCGGTGTTCATTCTCTCCGGCTTCGAGCATTCCATCGCCGACATGTTCTACATGTTCTTCGCCGGGACCTTCGCGCCCGCGCAGTTCTTCACGCCCCGGGTGTTCCTGTTCCTCCTTCTGGTGGTGCTGGGCAATTCCGTCGGCGGCATGCTGATCCCGTTCGCCGCCGGGCTGGGCGTCGGGAAACAGAAATAAGAGGGATGATCTCATTTCCGTCCGTATGATTCTGATATGCGGACGGAATCTTTTTTCTTTTTCGCGCAATCCTGTAACAAATCCCGCCCGGAACAGGTTATATCAGACCGGAGGTGATACCATGACAACCGAAGAACGTCCGGCCGCCCGGGTCTGGGTCACGGCGAAGGACGCCATGCTGAGGGAAGCGCTCCGCATCCTCCGGAACGAGGCCGACGCGGAGGACGCCGTAGGGGACGCCATGGAGCGGATCGTGAAAAACGAGGCGAAGTTTTCCGCTCTAAGCTGTAACGAAATGCGCTCCCTGGCGGTTATCTATGTCAGAAACACCGCGATCAGCCTGTACAACGCCAACCGCAGAAGGCCCCTGCCCGTGGAGGAGCTGCCCGAGGAGCCGGACTTTTCGGGATCTCCCGAGGAAGAGGCGGCGGCAAGGGATTCGGCGGACCGGCTGCTGGCCCTGATCGAAGCCATGCCGCCCTCTTACAGGGATCCTCTGCTGCTGAGGGTGAAGTACGATATGGACATCGACGAGATCGCGGCGGTTCTCGGGATCCGGAACGGAACGGTGCGCACCAGACTGTCAAGAGCGAGATCCTGGCTCAGAAAGCACGAGAGGAGGAGCGGAGAATGAGCGAATTCGACAAGAGGCTGAAGGCGGCGGCGGATCGGTATGAGGAAGGGACTGCCGGCGAGGACACGCCCGAATGCTCCGCCGAGCTGGAGAAGCGCGTGGAGGACATGCTCGCGCGTCGGATGGATACGGGAAAGGAGCGTACAGGGATGAAAACGGGTAAAAACAGAAAAAGCAGGACGAAATGGACGGCGGTCATCGCGGCGGCGGCGGTGCTGGTGGTCATGACCGTGGTGGTCGCGGCGTCCCCGGTGATCCGGAATTATCTGAACTCCCGGATCTTACAGGAAAGCGGGACGGAGAGGCTGACGGAGGTTCCGGAGGGATGGATCGGGATCTACACGGTTGAGGATCTGGACGCCGTACGGAACGATCTCGGGTCCAACTATATCCTGATGGAGGATCTGACCTTCGAGCCCGCGGACTTTGCGGAAGGCGGGCGGTTCGAGGGCGGCTGGACCCCCATCGGAACGGAAGAGGAGTCCTTTTACGGGATCTTCGACGGCAACGGCCACGTGATTCGGGGTCTCGAGATCACCGACGCGCGGCTGACCCGGGAGGATCTGAATCCGGGACGAGAGAGCGGCCGGTTTGTCGGAAAATACGTTGGGCTCTTCGGATACTGCAGGCTCAGCGGCCGGTATGCGGAGGACGGTGTGACGCCGATCCTGACCGGGTATATCAAGAATCTCGGGCTTGAGGACGGCTCCGTGAGAGCGGCATACGGTCCGGACGACGTGGGCGACAGGCTCTTCGTCGGCGCGGTGGCCGGATATTCGGAATACGTCATCGGATGCTACGCGGAGAACTTCGACGTGTACGCCGAGGTCACGGCCCGGATGTGGGAGAACGATTATCACGTACTCGTTCCGGATGAAGCCGCCGCCGTCATGGGCGCGCCCTCCGGACGGTACGAAACCGTCGTCAACACCACGGACTACGCGCTGGCGGTCGGCGGTGTCGCGGGAGGAGCGTATCTGATCGACGCCTGCCGGTCGGACGCGGCCGTGACCGTGCGGGCGGATCCGGCGAACGTGCCTTACGACTATATCGGAGGGGTCTGCGGCATCACCTCGGCCTGCGTCACGACCTATTTCAACGGCTCCATGGACACGGGAGCCCTGGCCGACCGCGGCGTATGCTTCGTCCGGGAGAACGACGTGCCGCACTTTCTGACGGCCAGGGCATTCGACGAGATTACCGCCGGGATCGAGGCGAACGCGGAATTAGGCGAGTTCAACAAGAACAAGTTCATGTCCTTCTACTGCCTGAAATACGCGGAATACGCTCCGGACATCGGGGCCGCCAGCGACTATGTCGTCTCTCCCTACTATCATGCTGCGCAGGATCTGTTCGCCGACGAGATCGGGGACCGCGTCTACGTACTGGATCCCGAAGTAAAGCCCCGCGAATACGCCGAGCTGTCCGGCCTCATCGCCTCGGCCTTCCCGGATGGTTCCTTCACCGACTACTGCCGGGAGAACGGCATCAAGTATGGCACCTATTACGTCTACGATCTGCGGAACGGCGGCGAGTGGGAGAAACGCGCCTTCGATCCCGCCCTCTGGACGGAGAACGACGAGGGCCTGCCGGTGCTGAGGATCTTCGGCTGATTTGAAAATCTGCACAAAAAACAGAAAAATCCGTCCTGAATTTTGACGGATAACTGGCAAAAACACCCCTCTTGTGATAGAATAGGAACGACATCCATTCTCTCTCACAGGAGGGGCGTTTCCGTGGCCAATCTGCTCATCGGCGTGATGATCCTGCTCTATACCTTCCAGTCGGCCTTCGCCAATCTCTTCGCCCGCCACTATGCCGGAAAGAAGGCGTATTCCTCCGCGGTCTATTCGGTGATCTACGGGCTCTTCGTCTCCCTGGGCACCCTGATCTTCGCCGGATTCGCGTACCATCCGTCCCGGACCACCCTGATCCTCGGGGCGGTGAACGGAGCGGCGCTGGTGCTGTACAACACCCTCCTGATCCGGGCGGCATCCCTGGGCCCCTTCTCCGTCACCATGATCTTCAACCTGTCCGGCGGAATCCTTCTGCCCATGCTCTGGTCCGTCCTTCACGACGGGGAGACCCTGTCCCTGTGGCAGATCCTCGCCATTCTCGTGATGCTGGTGTCCTTCGTGTTCCTCAACTGGGAGGAGAAAAAGCCGGGGGAGAAGAAGGCGTCGGTTTCCCTGCCCTTCCTTCTGACCATCACGGCGCTGGGCTGCGTCAACGGACTCTACGGCACCCTCATGAACACGGCGGAAAAGCTGGCGGAAGGCCTGGAAAACAAGGAGATGATCATCACCACCTTCTTCGTCAGCGCCCTGCTGGGACTGGTTCTGCTGGCGGTGCAGGCGAAAAAGGACACCCTGTCCGCCTTCCGCACGGGATGGAAAGCCGCTCTCTGGTCTCTCCTCGCCTCAGCCTCGGCCTGTGCCGCGGTGAACCTTCTGATGTACGTGCTGTCCCTGGTGAACGTGGCGGTGCTCTACGCCATGGACAACGGCGGCGTGCTCATCGTCTCGGTGCTGTGGTCCGCCGTGATCCTGAAGGAGAAGCTGGGCGGGAAGAAGATCGTCGGACTGGTTCTCTCTATCGCCGCCATCTTCGCCCTGAGTATCCTGTGAATTCCATACGATACCTGCCATACACAACCTCACATCAAGAAAGGACTACGCCATGATTCGAACTACCTACACCGGATCCGCCGCGTCGAAAATCTCCTTCCCCCTGGGCGGCATCGGCTCGGGCTCCGTGGGCCTGGGAGGCAACGGACGGCTTCTGGACTGGGAGATCCTCAACCGCCCCGCCAAGGGCTCCCTCAACGGCTACTCCCATTTCGCCGTGAAGGCGGAAAAGCCCGACGGCACCCTCGTGGACGCCCGGATCCTGAACGGAAACCTCGAGCAGGACTACAGCGGTCAGTACGGCATGAACTTCGGCCACGGCATGCCCGGCGGCACCATGGCGGGGTTCCCCCATTTCGCGGAGCATGTGTTCGAGGGACGCTTCCCCACCGCGGAGATCACCTTTGACGATCCTCATTTCCCCGGCCGGGCCAAGCTCTTCGCCTTCAACCCCATGATCCCCCTGAACGACCGGGATTCCTCCATTCCGGCCGCCTTCTTCGAGATCCTGATCGAGAACGGTTCCGCGGAGCCTCTGGACTTCACCGCGGCCTTTTCCGTGCGGAACATGGCGAAAAACTGCGTCAACCGGTACTTTGAATCCTACCGTCTGCGGGGCGTGAAGCTGGGCCAGCAGGACGTGGCGGACGACGATCCCGACAAGTGCGACCTGTCCATCGCCACCTGCGAGCTGTCCGGCTCCGTGCAGGAGTACTGGTACCGGGGCGGATGGAGCGACGCCGTGGAGACCTACTGGCGCAACTTCACGGAGTGCTCCGACTTTGCCAACCGGCGGTACGACAATCCCGGAAACGGAGACCACGCCACCCTTGCCGTGAAGAAGCGGATCGCCCCCGGGGAATGCGCCGCCTTCCGGTTCGTGCTGGCCTGGAACAAGCCCAACAACTTCAATTACTGGAATCCTCTGAAGGATGAAAACGGCCGGGACGTCACCTGGAAGAACTACTATGCCACGATCTTCGAGGACTCCGTCGACACGGCCACCTACGCCCTGGCCAACTGGGACGACCTGCTCCGGCAGACGGTGCAGTTCCGGGACGAGCTTTTTGCCTCCACCCTTCCGGAGGAGGTGATCGAGGCCGTCTCCGCCACCATGTCCGTTCTGAAGACCGCCACGGTGTTCCGGCTGGAGAACGGCGAGTTCTACGGCTGGGAGGGTCTGAACCAGTCCACGGGCTCCTGCGAGGGAACCTGCACCCACGTCTGGAACTACGCCTACGCCCTGTGCTTCCTCTTCCCCGCCCTTGAGCGGTCCATCCGGGATCTGGATTTCCGGTACAACCGGGACGAGAACGGGCGGATGCAGTTCCGGATGCAGCTCCCCCTGGGACGTCAGCGCGGGAACTGGCGGGCCTGCGTGGACGGGCAGATGGGCGGCGTCATCAAGTCCTGGCGGGAGTGGAAGATCTCCGGGGACACGGACTGGCTCCGCTCCAACTGGGAGGGCATCAAGGCCTCTCTGGAATACGCCTGGAATCCCGCCAACTTCGACGGCTGGGACCGGGACATGGACGGCGTTCTGGAGGGACGTCAGCACCACACCCTGGACATGGAGCTGTTCGGACCGTCCTCGTGGCTGGAGGGCTTCTACCTCTGCGCCCTGAAATGCGGAGCGGAGATGGCGCGGGCCATGGGCGAGGAGGAGTCCGCGCGCCTGTATGAGGAGCTGTTCGAGAAGGGCAGAAAATGGACGGACGAAAACCTCTTCAACGGAAAGTGGTACTTCCAGAAGGTGGATCTCACAGATCGTGCCCGGCTGGAGCGTTACACGGAATGCGGCTCCGCCTTGGGCTACTGGAACGACGAGGCCGGGGAGATCAAGTATCAGATCGGCGAGGGCTCGGAGATCGACCAGCTGCTGGCCCAGTGGCACGCCGACATTCTGGGACTGGGCGACATCTTCGATCCGGAGCAGAGGAAGACCGCGCTCCGCTCCCTGTACGAAAACAACTTCGCGGGACCCGCCGGGGAACGGTACAATCCCTTCCGGCTCTATTCGGTCAACGAGGAGCGGGGCGCCGTGATCTGCGTCTATCCCGAGGGAGCGAAGAAGCCCGCCATTCCGATCCCCTACTGTCAGGAGACCATGCACGGCTTCGAATACGCGCTGGCCGGCCTCATGATGGCGGAGGGCATGATCGGCGAGGGACTGGAGATCGTCCGCTCGGTCCGGGACCGCTATGACGGTGTGAAGCGCAATCCCTGGAACGAGATCGAATGCGGCTCCAACTACGCCCGGAGCATGGCGTCCTTCTCCTTCCTGCCCATCCTCTCCGGCTTCGTCTTCGACATGACGAAGAAGCGGATCGGCTGGAAGCCCAGGCTCGGCGCGAACGTCTTCCGGTGCCTCTGGTCCCTGGACGCCGCCTGGGGCCGGGTAGAGCTTTCGGACCGCTCCGTCACCGTGACGGTTCTCGGCGGCGCTCTGCCCGTGCGGGAGATCGTCACGTCCCTGACCGTCTCCTCCGTGACGGTTGACGGCCGGGCGGTATCCTTCGCGCAGGACGGGGACACCGTGCGGCTGGACGAGGACGCGGTAGTCACGGGAACCGTCGTGCTGACGGCATAACGGCATAACGGCATAAGAAAGGGATCCGGAGCTTTTTCCCGCTGAATCGGCAGGAGAGGCTCCGGATTCTTCGGTATGCAAAGTATTCTCTCGGCTTTTCACAAGATTTTTGGACAAAATTGTGTATAATTTGTGAACCATTCCATACCGGTTCCGCTTGACAATCGTCTGCGGGATATGGTATACTTGGGAAAATCACAGGAAAGGAAGTTCCGGCATCATGAAGACGTTCCGAATCGAACTGAATATGTCCGATCTTTATCCCGTCCCCGCGTGGAGCGTCCCGGGACTTTTCCGCTATACCTGAAGAATCGGCCCATCGGCCAGTACGGAAGCGGCGGCGTCCCGGAGAAGCAGAATCTTCGGAACGCCGTTTTTGATTTCCGGAAGGAGGTCCCCCGTGAACGCCTTTGAAGCCCTGAACGCCTATTACAGCTCATACAACGAGGACGAGCGCTTCGACAAGCGGCACAACTCCGTGGAGTTCCTCACCACCATGGACTATATCCGGCAGTATCTCACCCCGGGAGACCGGATCCTCGAGATCGGTGCGGGCAGCGGACGGTATTCCCACGCTCTCGCTCGGACGGGCCATCGGGTGGACGCCGTGGAGCTGATCCCGCGCAACATCGGGCTGTTCCGGGAGAGGACGGAGCCCGGGGAGGATGTCTCGATCCGGCAGGGTTCGGCGGTCGATCTCTCCTGCTTCGGGGACGGGACCTTCGATCTGACCCTTCTGCTGGGACCCATGTACCACCTGTTCACGGAGGAGGAGCAGAGGGCGGCTTTGTCCGAGGCGGCGCGGGTGACGAAGCCTGGAGGACTCGTTTTCGTCTCCTATTGCATGAACGAGGGGACCGTGATCTCCTACGGCTTCGGGCGGCACAACATCCTCCCCTGTCTCGGGAGCGGGAAGATCGATCCGGTGTCGTTTCAGTGCTATTCCGATCCGGAGGACCTGTTCGTTTTGTGGAGGCGGGACCGGATCTTCAGCCTGACCGCTTCCCTGCCCGTCCGGAGGCTCCGCTTTGTGGGCACGGACATGTACACGAATTATTTCCGGGATATGGTGGACGGCATGAGTCCGGAGGAATTCGACGCCTGGATAGCCTATCACAAATCGATCTGCGAGCGGGAGGATCTGGTGGGGCTGTCCTTCCACACGCTGGATATTCTGAGAAAGGAGCGGGAGGCATGAAATCAGACCGTGACGAGGTGCGGGCCTATTACAACCGCATGGCGGAGATGGAATGGGAGAGGATTGGAAACCGGCCCGAGTTCCTTGTGACCTGCCGGTTTCTGGACCGGATGATCCTGCCGGGGGACCGGGTGCTGGACATCGGCGGCGGTCCGGGGCGGTATTCCATCCATCTGGCCGGGAGAGGATGTGACGCCACTCTTCTGGATCTGGCGGAGGAGAATGTGCGGCTGGCGGAAAAGCACGCGGAGGAGGCCGGCGTATCCATTCACGCCGTACCGGGGGACGCGATGGAGGCCGGAGCCGTTCTCCGGGAACGGGGATTCGTTCCGGAGGGAGGCTTCGACGCGGTCCTGCTCATGGGGCCGCTGTACCATCTTCTCGAGGAGGAGGAGCGGACCCGGTCCGTGGAGGAGGCGCTGTCCCTGCTGAGGCCGGGCGGGCTCCTCTGCGCGTCCTTCATCCTGAACACGGCGGATCTGCATTATCATATGAAGCATACCGCGGAGGCTCCGATCCTGACGGAGAACCCTGTGGAGCTGGACTTCCGGGCCGCTCTGCTCCGGGGAGAGGGATGGTCCGGGGAGGGCTTCACCAGAGCGCACTTCGCGGACGTCTCGGAGATCGAGCCCTTCATGGCCCTCTTCCCGCTGGAGCCAGTCGTGATCTTCGGGCAGGAGGGGATCATGGGACCCTGCGAGGAGACGCTGATGGCCCTGACGCCGGAGGAGATCGGGGAATGGCTCCGGTTTTCGGAAAATCTCGCCGTCCGGCGGGAATACTGGGGATTCGCGGAACACTTGATGTACGTCGGGAGAAAGAGAGGATGACATGCTGAATCACAACGGGATCAAGACCCTGACCACGGCGAGGCTCACGCTCCGGCCCTTCCGGATCGAGGACGCGGAGGACATGTACAACAACTGGGCCCATGATCCGGAGGTCACCCGCTACGTGACCTGGGAGCCTCACGAATCCGTGAACCTGACCCGTGAGCTGCTCAAAAACTGGACCGCGGGCTATGAGCGGAAGAACTACTACAACTGGGCCATGGAGCACGACGGCGAGGTCATCGGCAACGTGGAGGTCATGCCCACGGACAAATGGGAGGCCGCGGAGCTGGGCTACTGCATGAGCCGGCGGTTCTGGAACCAGGGCTATATGTCGGAGGCGGTGGGCGCCATCACGGATTTCCTCTTCGGCGAGGTGGGCTATCACCGGCTCCGGATCCGGCACATCCGGGACAATCCCGCGTCCGGACGGGTGGCGGAGAAGAACGGCTACACCTTCGAGGGGATCGAGCGGGAGCTTCACATGTCCCACGAGGGGCTGTTCCGGGACATCCTCGGCTGGTCCCTGCTCCGGGAGGAATGGGCCCGGCGGAAGGAAGGCGCGGGAGACCGGATCCGGACCGAGCGTATGATTCTGAGGCCTCCGACCATGGACGATTTCGACGCCATCCACGGATGGGCCGGGAACCGGGATTCCGTCAAATACATGTTCTGGGGCCCCAATACCCCGGCGGACACCGTCTCCTATATCCAGGGCTGCATGACGGACTGGGCCATGGCGGAGCCGAAGCGGCATGAGTTCGTGCTGACGCGGAACGAGGACGGGGCGGTCATCGGGGCGTGCAACATCTTCGTGACCGGGGAGCTGGGCGAGGCGGGCTGGATCCTGCACCCGGACTACCGGCATCAGGGCTATGCGCTTGAGGCCGGGCGGGGACTTCTGCGGTACGGCTTCCGGAAGCTGGAGCTCCACCGGATCCGGGCCCGCTGCGACACCCGGAACCTGCCCTCCTACCGGGTCATGGAGCGGCTGGGCATGCGGCGGGAGGCAGAGTTCAAATCCGCGCGGTTCACCCACGGGGCGTGGCACGACGAATACGAATACGCCATTCTCCGGGAGGAGTTTGAATGCTGAGGCTGGTCCGGCTGGAGGAGCGATACCGTCCTCAGCTGGAGGACATGATGACGGAATGGACGTCCTCCGGAGAGCGGATCATCCCCTGGGCCGTCCGGAAAAACGATTACCGTGACTTCGAGAAATACCTGAGGGAGCTGGATGTAACCGAGCCACGGGACGGTCTGGTTCCGGACGTGACGTTCTTCGCGCTGGACACGGAGCGGGACCTCTTCGTGGGGGCGGTCAACATCCGGCTGGAGCTCAGCGAACGCCTGCTTTTCGACGGCGGGCACATCGGCGACGGCATCCGGCCCTCCGAGCGCGGACGCGGCTTCGGCACGGAGCTGGTCCGGCTGGCGCTTGAGGAATGCGGACGGCGCGGGATCTCCCGGGTCCTCATGGTCTGCGATCGGGACAACCGGGCCTCCGCGCGGACCATCGAGAAAAACGGCGGCGTCCTCGAGAACGAGGTCATGACGGAGGACGGGCCGGTTCTGCGGTACTGGATCGATACGTAGAAGGGAGAAAACCGATGAAGAAGGAGGCGTTTGCCCTATGAGAGCGGACGGGATCCGGCTGATTGCGCTGGATGAAAGACCGGAGCTGACCGGGAGCGCCGCCGCGTGGTTCCACGAAAAATGGGGGATCCCGGAGGAGGCGTACCGGGAGAGCATGGAGACGTCCCTTGAGCGGAGCGGTCCGGTTCCCCGCTGGTTTCTGGCGCTGGACGGGGAGCGGATTGCCGGGGGGCTGGGGGTTATTGAGAACGACTTCCATCCCCGGAAGGATCTGACCCCCAATATCTGCGCGGTGTACGTGGAGGAGGGATACCGGGGACGCGGGATCGCCGGGGAGCTTCTGGAGCTGGCCTGCCGGACCATGGCGGAGGATGGGATCCCGACCCTGTACCTGCTGACGGATCACGAAGGCTTTTACGAGCGGTACGGATGGGAATATCTCTGTCCCGTCATTCAGGACGGGGACGAGGTGCCCTCCCGGATGTACCGGCGGAGAACGGACATGGACGGCGCGTGAGTATGCGGACGGAAATTCGGGCGGAGGACCGTCCGTTTTTTGTGCATTTTTACGGGAAATCCGACGGAATTTGCCGCGGCGCGTAAAAATTTTCTTTTTCCGCACTTTATTTCCGTTTCCCGGTGTGGTATAATCTTATGTACTGTTACGACTGAATCTGTGTCCGAAAGGATTTCATATATGTGCGGCTTTGCAGGCTTTACCGGCATCATTGACAAACGGGAAACCGTCATCCGGAAAATGGCGGACCGAATCATCCACCGCGGACCCGATTCCGACGGCTACTTCATCGGCGGGGACAACGACCAGAATTCCGTAGCCTTCGGATTCCGCCGTCTCTCCATCATCGACCTGGCGGGAGGTTCCCAGCCCATGTACAGCGAGGACGGAACGGTGGTCATCGTCTTCAACGGCGAGATCTACAACTTCATGGAGCTGAGGGACGAGCTGATCGCCAAGGGCTACGTGTTCCGGACCCGGTGCGACACGGAGACCATCCTCCACGGCTATGAGGAATGGGGCATCGAGGTGACGGACCGTCTGCGCGGCATGTTCGCCTTCGCCGTATGGGATTCAAAGACCAACACGCTCGCGGGCGCCCGGGACCCCTTCGGCATCAAGCCCTTCTACTACACCTTCACCGACCGCGGGAGCATGATTTTCGGCTCCGAGATCAAGTCCTTCCTGGAGCATCCGGAATTCCGGCCCCGGGTCCACGAAAACGCGCTGAGGCCCTATCTGACCTTCCAGTACTCCTCCATGGAGGAGACCTTCTTCAAGGGCGTGTACAAGCTGCCCCCGGCCACGCGCTTCACCTTCCGGGACGGGAGGATGGAAAAGACCCGCTACTGGGACGTGGATTTCACGAAGAAGACCTCCCTCTCCTACGAGGAGGCGGCGGAGCAGATCGACCGGCGGGTCCACGAATCGGTGAACGCCCACCGGATCAGCGACGTGAAGGTCGGGTCCTTCCTGTCCGGCGGCGTGGATTCCTCCTACATCACGGCGGTGCTCATGCCCAACGACACCTTCTCCGTGGGCTTCAACTTCGAGAAGTTCGACGAGACCTCCGAGGCGAAGGAGCTGTCGGAGCGGCTGGGCGTGGCCAATTATCTGAAGCACATCACGGCTGACGAATGCTTCGACGCTTTTTCCACCATTCAGTATCACATGGACGAGCCCCAGTCCAATCCCTCCTCCGTGCCCCTGTACTTCCTGGCGAAGCTGGCCCGGGAGCATGTGACGGTGGTGCTGTCCGGAGAGGGCGCGGACGAGATTTACGCGGGCTACGAGTGGTACGACCTGGATCCCGCCATGCAGAAGTACCGGAAGCTCCCCGGATTCATCCGGAGAGGCGCGGCGAACTTTGCCTCCCACCGGTCCTATTTCAAGGGCCACGACTTCCTCATCAAGGGAGCCGGGATCCCGGAGATGTGGTTCATCGGGCAGGCGCTGGTGTTCCCGGAGGACGAGGCCGTTTCCGTTCTGAGGGACAAGTATAAAAAAGGCCCTGCTGTGAGCGACATCACCGGCCCCATTTACGAGAAGACCAAGGGCCTCTCGGAGCTGGAGAAGAAGCAGTATCTGGACATCAACCTGTGGCTGCCGGGAGACATCCTGCTGAAGGCCGACAAGATGAGCATGGCCCACTCCCTGGAGCTGAGGGTCCCCTATCTGGACAAAGAGGTCATGGCCGAGGCCCAGCAGCTGCCGGCAAAGTACAAGATCGACGGACACGACACCAAGGCCGTGCTCCGGACCGCCGCCAACAAGACCCTGCCGGACGCCTGGGCCCACAGACCCAAGAAGGGCTTCCCCGTTCCGATCCGCCAGTGGTTCATGGAGGACAAGTACTACAACATCGCGAAGGAGGCCTTTTCCTCCGACGCGGCCGCCGAGTACTTCGATCAGACAGCGCTCATGAAGCTGCTGGACGATCACAAGTCCGGCGCGGTGCGGAATCAGCGGAAGATCTGGACGGCCTACACCTTCCTCACCTGGCACAAGCAGTTTATGGAATAATCTGAATTCGGAAGAAATCGGGAGGACGACATGGAAAAGACCATCACGCCGGTCATCGTAGGGGCCGACCTCAACTGCTACAACGTGGCCCGGGCCTTTCACGAGGCATACGGGGTGAAATCCCACGCCTTCGGACGGTACGAGGTGTCCGCCACGAAGTATTCCAGATTCGTGGACTTCAAGACCGTGCCGAAGATGGACGACGACGCGGTGATGCTGGACGAGCTGCACCGGTTTGCCGACGCCCACATCGGGGACAAAATGGTGCTGTTCGGATGCACGGACGACTATGTGGCCATGCTGATCCGGAACCGGGAAGAGCTGTCGGACTTTATCATCCCCTATCCTCAGAAGGAGCATCTGTCCACCGTGGCGAAGAAGGCGGAGTTCTACGAGACCTGCGGCAAATTCGGCATCCCCTATCCGAAGACGGTGATCCTGACTGAGAAGACCGAAGCGGCCGCTCTGACCCCGGAGAAGCTGGGATTTCCCTATCCCATCATCGTCAAGCCCTCCTCCTCCGCGGACTACTGGAAGCATGAGTTCGAGGGCATGAAGAAGGTCTACACGGCGAAGGATCCCGAGGAAGCCGCCGCCATCGTCAACCGGATCTACGGGGCAGGCTATCCCGACCGGATGATTCTGCAGGAGATGATCGCGGGCGGCGACTCCCAGATGCGGGTGTTCACCACCTTCTCGGACATGCACGGCAAGGTGCGTGCCATGTGTCTCGGTCACACCATGCTGGAGGAGCACACGCCCAAAGGTCTCGGCAACCACGCGGCCATCGTGACGGAGCCGGTATCCTCCCTGCCCCTGACCGAAAAGCTGAAGGACATGCTGGAGGCCATCGGGTACACGGGCTTTGCCAACTTCGACATCAAGCTGAGAGAGGGTACGAAGGACGACTACCGGGTCTTCGAGGTGAACCTGAGACAGGGGCGGAGCAATTTCTACCTGACCGCCGCGGGACTGAACGTGGCGAAGCTGGCGGCGGAGGTCTACGAATCCGAGGGCACAGACTGCGTCCGGGTGGAGAAGCAGGTCTTCTGGCATCATATTCCGAAGAGCACGGCCTACAAGTACACCGAGGACAAGGCGCTGGTTGAGAAGGCGAAGGCCCTTGCAAAGGCGGGAGACGAGTCCTCCTCCGTCTGGTACAAGCCGGACATGGCCTGGAATCCTCTCCGGACCATCTGCGTGCTGGAGCAGCTGAGACGGCAGAAGAAGAAATACGCGGTTTATTATCCGAAAAAGAGCTGAGGCAATCTGACCCATGGAAGAAAAGAGAAAGCTGCTGGGCATCATCGGAGGGCTCGGTCCCGCCTCCAGCGCGTATTTCTACGAGCTGATCACGGAGCACACCAAGGCCGCCCGGGATCAGGACCACATCGACATCATCCTCTCCAGCCGCGCCACCACCCCGGACCGGACGGACTACATCGTCGGGCGCTCGGACAAAAATCCCCTGCCCGCCATGATCGAGGACGCGCGCTCCCTCGAGACCTACGGCGCCACGGCCATCGTCATCCCCTGCAACACGGCCCACTACTTCATCGACGAGGTGCGCCGGTCCGTGTCGGTGCCCATGCCCTCCATCATCACGGAGACCGTGCGGCACGCGAAGAAATGCGGGTTCAGAAAGGCCGCGATCCTGGCCACGGAGGGCACCATTCACACGGGCACCTACCAGCGGGAATTCGCTGCCTTCGGCATGGACTGCGCCGTTCCGGACGAGGCGGGCACGAAGCGGCTCATGGAGATCATCTACGACGAGGTCAAGGGCGGGCGGATCCCTCCGGCGTCAGAGCTGTACGAGGTGACGGAGCCCATGTTCCGGGACGGATGCGACTGCGCGATCCTGGGATGCACGGAGCTGTCCCTGATCGGGCGGCAGATGACGGGCGACCCCCGCATTGTGGACTCCCTGACGGTTCTGGCAGACGTCGCCATCCGGCTCATGGGACACGAAACCACCGGTTTTCCGGAATCCTTCCGCTGACGGAGGCTGTATGAGCGTTTCACTGAACAATCTGACGGGGGCGTATCCCTTTGAGATCCGCGGCGAATGCGGTGACCGTGAGATCGGCGCCCTGGAATATGATTCCCGGAAAGCGGACGGCGCGTCCCTCTTCTTCTGCCTGCCCGGCGCGAGAGCGGACGGTCACGACTACGCCGTCCACGCCTACGACCGGGGATGCCGTGCCTTTGTCGTTGAACGGATTCTTCCCCTCCCCGACGACGCCGTTCAGCTGTTGGCGGACGATGCGCGGCGGGCTCTGGCCTTTCTTTCCGCGCGGTTCTACGGGGATCCGGCGAAGGAGCTGACCGTCATCGGCGTCACGGGCACCAAGGGCAAGACCACCACCGCCATCCTGATCTCCGAGATCCTCTGTGCCTGCGGGATCCGGTGCGCCTACATCGGCACCAACGGCGTGGTGATCGGGGAAAAGCGGTTCGAGACCGTGAACTCCACGCCGGAAAGCCGGGAGCTTCACCGGTTCTTCGCCATGATGCGGGACTGCGGCTTCACCCACGTGGCCATGGAGGTCTCGTCCCAGGCGCTGGATCACTGCCGGGTGGAGGGGATCCCCTTCGACACGGCGGTCTACACCAACCTGTCGGAGGACCACATCGGCGCGGGAGAGCATGCCTCCTTCGAGGAATACCGGGATGCCAAGCGGAAGCTGTTCACGGATTTCGGCGTGAAGCACATCATCGTCAACTCCGACGATCCGAACGCGGTATATATGACGGAAAACGCCCCAGTCACGCCGGTCACCTGCGCCATCAACCGTCCGGCGGATTACCGGGCCTCCCAGATCGGAAGCTACCGGGACGAGACCTCCCTGGGCATCGACTTCACCCTGGCCCACGGAGGCGGGAGAACGGCGGTGCGGCTGAGAACGCCCGGCCGGTTCAGCGTGTACAACGGCATGGAGGCCATCGCCGCGGCAGAGCTCATGGGGATTCCTCCCGAGCGGGCGGCGGACGCGCTCCGGACCATTTCCGTCCGGGGACGCATGGAGATGGTGGACGCGCTTCCGGGCATCACCTTCATCATCGACTACGCCCACAACGGGGTCAGCCTGACCTCCGCGCTGACGGTTCTCCGGGAATACGGTCCGCGCCGGCTCATCTGCGTGTTCGGATGCATCGGAGGGCGGACCTACATCCGGCGGCGCGAGCTGGCTGAGGCGGCGTCCAGACTGGCGGATTTCACGATCCTGACCTCGGACAATCCCGACAACGAACAGCCGGAGGACATCATCGAGGACGTGCTCCGGTGGTTCGACAAATCGAAGCTCTACACCGCGATCCCGGACCGGGAGGCGGCCGTGCGCTTTGCCGTTCGGACAGCCCGGGAGGGAGATATTGTCCTCTTCGCCGGCAAGGGCCACGAGAACTACCAGATCGTGGACGGCAAAAAGGTCCCCTTCTCCGAGAAGATGATCCTGCTGGACGAGGCGGAAAAGCTCATGATGCCGGTGTGACGCGCAAGGATAGAAAAGGAATAAAAAAAGAGCGGATTCCCGGTCTTCCTTCCGGAAGAAGGAACGGGATCCGCTTTTTTGACGCCGGATTATTCCTCCGGGCGGTAGATGTCCTTGTCCAGGGCGAAGATCTTGCCGGAGAAGGTGCCGGGGACGACGCCCTCGAGGGACTCCCGGTAGATCTCCATACGGCTGTCGATCAGGTCGATGTGGTACAGAAGCTCGGCCTCGGCGCAGCGCGGGATCACGGCGGCTCCGAACTCCGGCTCCCCGTGGTGGGACAGGATCATATGGCACAGCAGCAGGGTCTTCTCCTCCGGCGTGCCCAGCTCCTCCGCCATACGGCGCACGTTCTCGGCTCCCATGACCAGATGTCCCACGAGCTTGCCCGCCCGGGAATACTCCGTCACCAGCCCCAGCTCGGAAAAGCTGAACTCCTCGGTCTTGGCGAAGTCGTGGAGCAGGGTCCCGGTCAGAAGCAGGCTCCGGTTCACGGTCTCCGGGTACAGGGAGGCCAGGAAATCCGCGGTCCGGAGCATGTTGGCGGTGTGCATCAGGAGGCCCGAGACGAAGCTGTGATGAAAGCTCTTGGCGGCGGGGATGACGGAAAAGGCTTCTCCGTACTTCTCCAGCATGGCCAGAGCCACCCGGCGGTAGTCCTCGTCCTCCACCGATTCCGCCAGAGCCTTTACCTCCGCCATGACGGCCTCACGGTCGATGGGCGCGGTGGGCACCAGATCCTCCACACGCCATCCGTCCGCGTTTCTGGCCCGGCGGATGCGGGAGACGGACAACTGGGGGGAGCCCCGGTAATCGTTCACCTCGCCCCGGACCTTCACCACATGGCCGGTGTCCTCGCCGTTGATGATGCCGGCGTAATCCCAGTTGACGAAATCGATCATGCCGTCCCGGTCCCCCAGCTTGCCCGCCAGATACGGCTTTCCCGCCGTGGTGGTCCGCTGGGATGCCTCCTTGAGGATGTAATAGCCCTCGATCATCATGCCGGTCCGGAATTCGCCGATCTTCAGGTTCTGAATGTAGTCCATGCGCGCCTCCTTGATTCTCTTTCCGGCATCATTATAGCAGGAAGCGGGGCGGTTTGTCAAGGAGAGAAGACGGCGGAGCGCGGAAAGAACCGCGGGGAGGGATGTCGAAAAAGAACGAATTGGAAACGAATCGTAAATTTCATGCATCCGGACTTGCTTTTCAGGGGATACTTTGGTACAATATGCGGGTAAGCACGTACAAATCATACTGCAAGGAGCATTCAGCCATGGAAATCATCGTCAAAAAAATCGGCGAAGCCGTCGGCGAAAAGGCGAAGGAAACCTTCCGTGAAAAGAAACAGCTGATCTCGCTGATCCTCTTCATCGCTGCCGCAACCCTCACCGTCTGCGCGCTGGTCCTGATCATCGTCAACATCCTGAACAGAAGACGCAAGGCCACCATCGAGGTGCTTGAGACGGAGGATACCGACGGAGACGGCGAAACCGACGCCTATCTGGTGGACACCACCGGCGACGGCAAGGTCGACAGCATCTATCTGGATACCGACGGCAACGGCGCCGTAGACACCATCATCGAGGACACGGACGGCGACGGCGAACCGGATACGGTTTACGGCGGTTGAACCAAATAAAAAACAGAAGGAAGAACGGCACGAACGCTGCTCTTCCTTTTTGTTCTTTCTGAGCAGGTCAGCTCACGTTCTCGAACTGACTGCCCCAGAGCTCCGCGTAGAAGCCGCCCTGCTTCAGAAGCTCGTCGTGGGTGCCCTTTTCGATGATCTTTCCGGCCTTCATGACCAGGATGATGTCCGCCTCCCGGATGGTGGACAGGCGGTGGGCCACAATGAAGCTGGTTCTCCCCTGCATCAGGGTGGCGAAGGCGTTCTGGATCTTCATTTCCGTGCGGGTGTCGATGGAGGAGGTGGCCTCGTCCAGGATCAGCATGGGCGGGATGGCCAGCATGACCCGGGCGATGCAGAGCAGCTGACGCTGACCGGCAGAGAGCGCTCCGCCGTCGTCGCTGATGACCGTATCGTACCCCTGGGGCAGGCGGCGGATGAAGCTGTGGGCATGGGCGGCCTTCGCAGCGGCGACGATCTCCTCATCCGTGGCGTCCCGTCCCATGGCGATGTTCTCCCGCACGGTGCCGCGGAGCATCCAGGTGTCCTGCAGGACCATGCCGTAGGAGCCGTGAAGGGATTCCCGGGTCACGTCCCGCACGTCGGCGCCGTCCACCAGGATTCTGCCGCCGTTTACGTCGTAGAACCGCATGAGCAGGTTGATGACGGTGGTCTTGCCGCATCCGGTGGGACCCACGATGGCAACCCGTCTGCCGGGCTTCACGGTGAGGTTGAAGTCCCGGATCAGCTCCCGGCCGGGAATGTAGGAGAAATCCACATGCTCCGCCCGGACCTCGCCCTCCGTATCCCGGAGCACGATGGCGTCCGGCCTGTCGGGGAGCTCCCGGGTCTCGTCGATCAGGGAAAAGATCCGCTCCGCGCAGGCCAGGGCGTTCTGCAGCTCGGTGATGACGCCGGAGATCTCGTTGAAGGGCTTGGTGTACTGATTGGCGTAGGCCAGGAAGGAGGTCAGCCCGCCCACGGTCATGCCGCCGGAAATCACGGTGAGTGCACCCGTCAGAGCCACCGCCGCGTACACCACGTTGTTGATGAACCGGGTGGAGGGATTGGCGATGGAGGAGAAGAAGATGGCCCGGAGGGAGCATTTCTCCAGCCTTCCGTTGATCTCGTCAAACTGCCTCAGGCAGTCCTCCTCCCGGGAGAAGGCCCGGACCGCCGGCTGACCGCCGATCACCTCGTTGATCTGGGCCGTCAGCTCGCCGCGGGTGTCGGACTGGAGCCGGAACATGGCGTAGGTCTTTCGTGCGATGAAGGAGGCCACGAACAGGGACAGCGGAGTCAGCACCACCACCGCCAGGGTGATCAGCGGATGGATGGTCAGCATGAAAACCAGGGTGCAGACGATGGTGGCGATGCCGGTGAAGAACTGGGTGAAGCCCAGAAGCAGGCCGTCCGCGAACTGATCCACGTCGGCGATGACCCGGCTGACGGTGCCGCCGTGGGGATGGGAATCCACGTAGGACAGGGGCAGATGGGTCAGGGTGTCGAAGGCGTCCCGCCGAACGTCGCACACCACGCGATAGGTCACGCGGTTGTTCAGGGAGTTCATGACCCACTGGAAGATCCCGCAGAGACAGGCGGACACGCCTATGCGCACCAGACACTCCGCGATGCCGTCGAAGTCCACCTCTCCTTCCCCGGTCATGCAGTCGATGGCGCGGCCGCAGAGGATGGGGATGTAGAGGGAGAGGACCACCGTGACGGCGGACAGGAGAATGACCAGAATGAGGATCGGGATGTTCCGCTTCAGATAGGAGAGAAGCCGCTTCCACGTCTCGCGGCGCAGGGGCTGTTTCGTCTTTTCGGCCATTTGTCAGTCCTCCCTTCCGTACTGGGATTCGTAGATTTCGCGGTAGACGGAGCAGGTTGAGAGAAGCTCCTCGTGGGTCCCGATGCCCGCCACCGCGCCGTCGTCCAGCACCACGATCTTGTCCGCGTGCCGGATGGAGGAGGTGCGCTGGGAGATGATGAGGGCAGCGGGCTTATAGTCGAGGTGCGCCAGCTCCTTCCGGAGAGCGGCGTCCGTGGCGAAGTCCAGAGCGGAGGCGCTGTCGTCCAGAATCAGAAGCTCCGGACGGCGGACCAGGGCCCGGGCGATGGTGAGACGCTGGCGCTGACCGCCGGAGAAGTTCCGTCCGTTCTGCTCCACGGGGGAATCGAGTCCCTCCTCCTTCGACAAAACCACGTCGGAGGCCTGGGCGGACCGGACAGCCGCCTCCAGCGCGTTATCATCCGCTTCCCCGCCCCACAGCAGATTGGAGCGGATGGTCCCCTGGAAGAGGCTGGCCCGCTGGAGCACGTACCCGATCTTGTCCCGGAGGGTCTTTGCCGGATAGTCCTTCACGTTGACTCCGTTCACAAGGACCTCCCCGGACGCGGCGTCGTAGAACCGGGGGATCATGGCGCAGAGAGACGTCTTGCCGGAGCCGGTGCCGCCGATGATGCCCACGGTCTCTCCCCGGGCGACGGAAAAGCTCAGGCCGGTGAGGGCCGGTTCTCCGCCGGAATAGGCCAGGGTCACGTTCCGGAACTCCACGGCGGGCGCGTCCGGATCCTCCTCCGGGTCTTTTTCCGGGAAGTCCATGGCGGGCTCCGTGGAAAGGACCTCGTCCACCCGCTTCATGCAGGAGACGGCCTTGGAGATGGAGATGATGAGGTTGGCGAACTTCACCAGCTCCACCAGAATCTGGGTCATGTAGTTGTAAAGCGCGACGGTCTGACCCACGGTGAGTCCGCCTTCGTTGACGCGGACGCCGGAGGTGTGGAGCAGGAGGATAATGCCGCCGTTGAGGATCACGAAGGTCAGGGGATTCATCAGGGCGGAGATGCGTCCGGCGAAGAGCTGGCGGCGGTAGAGGGCGTCGTTGTGGGAGGCGAATTTCTCCCGCTCTCCCTCCTCCATGCCGAAGGCCCGGATCACCCGCGCGCCAGCCAGATTCTCCCGGGCGGCGCCGGTCAGGGAGTCCAGCTCCTCCTGCACCTTTTTATAGGCGGGGACGGAGCCCAGCATGATGCCGAACACCACCGCCGCCAGAATCACGATGGCGCAGAGGAAGATGAGGGCCGCCCGGGCGTCGATGGTAAAGGCCATGACCATGGCGCCAAACACCACGAAGGGAGACCGGAGCAGGAGTCTGAGGGCCAGGTTCAGGCCGCTCTGAACGGTGTTCAGGTCCCCGGTCAGCCGGGTGATGAGGGTGGGCACGCCGATTCGGTCCAGATCGGAGAAGGACAGCTCCTGGATGTGGGCATACAGGGACCGCCGCAGAGCCGTGGCGCATCCCACGGAGGCCTTGGCGGCAAAATACTGGGCGGTGATGGAGCAGACGATGCCGATCAGGCCCAGCGCGATCAGCAGGAGGAACCGGCTGACCACATAGGAGCGGTCCCCGGTCCCGATGCCCCGGTCCACGATGTCCGCCACCACCAGGGGGACGAACAGCTCGAACATGGCCTCGAGCAGCTTGAAAAGAGGACCGAGGATGGATTCAAGGGTGTATTTTTTCAGATTCAGAAACAGACTGCGCAAACGATACGCCCTTCCTTTCCCGCATTTTGTCCGGTTTGTCAAAAGGAAGCCGTCTGTTTTGGTGATTCTGCTTCTTTCCAAAGACCGGAAAATACGATATAATTTCCTTGTTGGACGGGATACCGGAGGAGGATCCGCCGGTAAACGTCATGCTATTATAGCATAATCACCGCCGGGTTTGCAAGGAGTATACCATGATTCGTTATCAATCGTCCGCGTTTTCCGTCGAGGTGGAGGGCGCGAAGGCCGGGATCGTCATCGACGGCGTCACCGTGGCGCGGCTGGACATGCGCTCCGCGGTTCATCAGCTGAACGAAAAGGGAGAGACGGTCCGGGACGAGGAGCCGGAGGAGCCCGTTCTGGTGCAGTCCGTCGAGGTCGGCGGAGGAATGGACTTCATCTGGAGGGGAAAGAGCTCCCTCTGGAAGGAGAAGCAGTACATCCTCAGCGTCGGGCCCCTGCGCTTCGCCTATGCCGTCACGGTGTCGGGGAAAGGCCGGGTGGACGGGATCGAATACTTCACCGGCAACGCGGCGGAGGGCGGACACGGAAGCGATTACGAGTTCCAGTACGGGTTCTATCCCTGCCAGTCCTGGTACAACGAGGAGGATTACTGGTTCCGGGCCTCCACGCGCTGTCACCGCTGGTCGGTGCTGATGGTGCCGCCCATGTTCTGCTATTCCTTCCGCACGCCCGGCATCACGGGACAGCTGGCGCTTGGTCTGGCGGCGAGACCGGGGGAGCACAATTTCAACTCCTTCGACTACGTTCCCACAACGGCGGGATGGCGGAGCGCGTTCCATCTGGAGACGGATCCGTTCGGCCACACAGAGGTGGACGGGACCTGGCAGGCTCCGTGGATCGTGGGCTTTGAAGCCGAGGACGAATTCGACGCCGTTCGGAAGTACGCGGAGTATTACTATGTCTCCGGTCTGGCTCAGGTTCCGAAGAAGAAGATCCCGCCGAAGTTCTGGCACGGTCCCATGGCCTGCGGGTGGATCCAGCAG